>VFQQ010000562.1_pt1 | contig 70226 bp, 114 predicted proteins | sample 3512341 | NCBI WGS metagenome assembly VFQQ01 (sample SAMN10412373, study PRJNA504923) | tailings metagenome | isolation source: Relicate 2 Philex TSF1 revegetated site | place: Philippines: Tuba, Benguet | collected 2017-08-29
CCGCCCGCTCTGCCGCCACCTCAGCGGCCACGTCCTGCCCGCCCCTCAGCACCCGCCCCAGCGCCACCAGGGCATTGGGCTTGGGAGAGGTGCGCTGAGCAGCCAGCAGCTGCGCCTGCAGCGCGGCACGCTCAGCGTAGCGCAGCGCAGCGCACACAGCGCGGTGGACCTCACTGCCCCCCAGGCGCCGGCGCAGGTGCGCCTGGCGGTGGGCCGCTGGCAGGCCCAGCTTTGATGCCAGCGCGGCCTGGGTGCGGGCGGGGACCAGCACCCGCAACCGCAGGCGGCAAGCGCCAGGGTCGGCAGGGCAGGGCGTCAGCTCTGCTGCCACCTCTCGATCGTCCTGCAGCGCCTGCCGCACTTCTGCTGCTGCTGCGGATGTGGGTGCTGCCGGCACCGGGGCGGCAGCGGTGGCTGGACCGCCGGCAGGCGGGCTGTCCAGCTGCAGGGTCCGCTGGCCGCCGCCATGCAGCGCAGCCACGGAGCGCCCCACAGATGACAGGTAGTCGCAGGGAGGCGTGGTGAGCGCAGGCGGCGCCGGCGACTTGCGCCTGCGTACGGGTGGGCGGGAAAGGCATCGCATGTCAGCGCAGCTCATCCATGCAAGCTTTGCATTGCTGTATAAGCTTCCCATTGTCACACCTCAACTCAAAACACAAGCCGCATTCGCACTCCTGAGGGCCTGCTCGCACCTGGATGCCTTGCCAAACTGGCGCGCCACATCTGCCAGCAAGCAGGCCTGCAGCAGCTGGAGGTAGCGCCCGCCGGGCTGCTGGTCGATGCTGTTCTCAGCGCCCGGTGGCAGCGGTGTGCCGCCCGCGTCAGCCAGCACACTGCAGAGTCAAAGGGTAGAGGGGCGGGGAGGAGGTGGGGCAGCGGGCAGGCGGGTGCTTGCGCGGGAGGCAGGGCGGCAAACGGCGGCGTAAGCAGGCGGCAGCGGCAGCCCTGGCCCACCTGCCGAGCAGCGCCGTGGTCTTGGAGGAGCAGCACTGCTGCTCGTAGGTAGCCTCGCTGCCGGATGCCAGCTGCGCCTTCAGATGGCTCTGCGGCAGGGTGCAAGAGTGCAACGCTGGAATCACGGCGGGAACGACAGCGGCGGGTCGGCGCCCGGGCAGCCGCCGACAGTTGCGCCGCCGGAGCCATCTCTGCCTTGCTCACTCGTGCTAGGACACGTTGCAGGCCCTCCTGACCGCTGCCTGCAGGCAGCAGGGAGCTCAGATCCTCCAGCAGGGCAGCTGTGTTCAAGCGGCCTGGCGGCCGCTCCAGCTGCCCCTGCATCGTTGCTGGCCAGCCCGTGGCGCCAATGAAATGCTGTAAGGCTCGTGGCAGGCGCCGGTAGCGCTGGCGAGCGCCAGGGAGACTGCTGGGCGAGCGGCTCTCGTGTGGCAGCGCTCCCGGCTGCTCCTCGGACAGTCGATGTGCTTGGATCGCCGAGTGGTCACTCTAGCAGCGCAACAATGGCGATCCAAAGCCGGGCGGCGCCCAGCACGTCGCCCAGCAGCAAATGCAGGGGATGGGTGCTGCCTCAAGGCTTGCTGTTCCATTGTGCGAGCTGTACTGATTGATCGCAACACTTTGGGGGTACCGACACGAGCCCACGCCCCCTGCACGCCGAGCATGAGTCCGCAACCACGTGTTCTGATATCAAACGATGATGGTGCGCAGCTAGAAGTGCAGCGAAGTAGCGATGGACATATTCTGGATCGTCGCTGGCTCCACTGCAGCGGCTGCCGCCGCCGCCGCCGTTCACCGCCGCTTGCAAACCCGCACGATTGGCTGCCCTCTTGATTGCAGGCATCATGGCACCTGGCCTGACCGCGTTGGCGGCCGCCATCCGGACAGAGGGTTTCTGCACCTTTGTCGTTTCCGCGCCCTCTGGGGAGCGGAGTGCACAGAGCCACTGCATCACCGTGGGCGGCAAGCACTTGCACGCATGGGAGCTGCCGGTGGCGGGTGCTGAGGAGGCCTGGGCCGTAGATGGCACACCTGGTGGGTGAAACAAGGTCAGGTTGGGTGACTGCACTTGATGCGTCGCTGGAAATTCCACGCAATGTGTCACTTGCCTGTAAACATTGGCCTACACCTCACGCTCCATCCGCCGTTGCTTCCGCTGCCCGCCTGTGTCCGTGTGTGCTGCAGCCGACAGCACGATGCTGGCGATGTACGGCCCGCTGCTTTGCAACCGCTCTTTCAACCTTGTTGTGTCCGGCATCAACCGGTGCGGGTACAGTGGTGGAGGCTGCAGCGTGCGGTGATGAGGCAGCCTTCGCATGATTGCCGCTCAACTCACTGCCCACCTACCTGCTTTGCTGCAACAGTTCCTGCCTCTCACGCTCCCCCACGTGCAGCGGCGACAACTGCGGCCTGCACGTCATTTACAGCGGCACCGTGGGCGCGGCGCGCGAGGCGGCCTGCAAGGCACGCTTGCGGCTGCGGGCCGGGAAGATGTGGGCATGCACGGTTCTACAGTACGCCCTCATCAAGACCGCTCGAGCTGTAGTGCAATCAAGCTAACTCACTTGATGCTCCTGGCCTCGACCTGCAGGACGTGCCGGCCCTGGCCGTCTCCCTAGACAACTACGCAGCACGCAGCGAGGAGCAATATGCAGCAGCTGCGGCCTACACGGTTGCCATGATGAAGGCCGTGCTGGTAAGCCTGTTTGCGCACTGGGCTTGCGTTAACTTGCTTGTATTCGCATCGTTGCACACCAAGTCTCACAGTCCTGCATCCCTCTGCGACTGCCTCCCCTCACGTTAACCCCCAGGGCGTTCTGCCATCGCCGCTGAAGCTGGCGGCTGGGCCCAGCCTGGCTGCGCGGCTGGCAGGCCACGTCATCAACCTGAATGTGCCCAAGGCGGAGGCAGTGGTGGACATCCAGGGATACCAGCTGGCCTGGCAGGGTCAGCACTGCCATTTTCCGGACTGGCAGGCAAGTGACCTTGCCGCAGCTTATTACAGCAACCTGCCATGGTGTGGAATAGCTCTGTTTGGATGGCGAGCAATTGGGCTCCTGCGGTCGCGCCACGTGCTGAGGAGCTGCGCCTTGCCTGCTGCACAGCTACCATGCTGCTCATCTGCGCATTGTAGCAGCCCTTATGGCGTCTGTCATATGCCATGACGAAAGCTGCGTCTCCCACCTGCTCTCACAGGAGCTGGAGACAGATGCGCATGTGAAGGAGGGCCATGCAGGGGCAGTCACCCTGCGTGCCTTTAGGAACGCAGCAGGCAGCCTGCGCAGCGACGCTTCAGAGGGCTGCGACAGTGCGGCCGTGCAGCAGGGCTGGGTGGCAGTCACGCCAATCGGCCTGCGCTCTGATGTGCCGGTGACGGCGGAGGCGGCGCAGCAGCGGCTGCAGCCTGCACTGATGCAGGCACTGGCTGCGGCCATGCAGGCAGCGGCGGCCAGCTTGGGAGTGGCAGTGCGCGGGGTGCCAGAGGAGCTGCTGGCTGCTACTGGCTCATCAGCAGCGGCAGCGGCGCCAACTGAGCTACAGCCGGAGGCTGTGGCTGTTGGGAGCGCTGTGTAGGGTAGGCCAGGGCGGCCTCGCCTGATCCGTGACTCCATTGCATCTCAACTGCCTTTTTGTTGAATTGACATTGATGCAAACGTTCACGGCACATGCAATGTCAATCATGCTTCTTCAGCAGCAGCGCACATGAAAGACTCGAGTTCGTGCACTCCTGTGCTACACCTATCTCAGGGAACCGCAAGCTGGGGTGGCTTCGTTGAGCGGCCGAACTGGCCATGCCGCAGCTGGCCTGCCTACTTCACTTGGGCTCCACACTCACGAGGTCCTTGGTTCCAACACCCGCCGCCGCCAGGCTCTGCCCCCAGTCCGCCAGCACGCGGCGGGGGAAGGGCAGCGTCAGCTGGTGCCGCCCCATCGCCACGCCCTGCTGCGCCGCAAACGCCGCCAGGTGGCCTACCGTGGCAGTCTCTCGGTCAAACCGCCGGCTGGCGCGGCCACCGGTGGGCAGGCGCAGGCCCACCTCCATTGCATTCTCGCTACCTGCCTCTGGCTCCTCACCCAGCTCTGGCAGATCAGGCTGATCCTCGGCTGCTGCCGCCTCGGCTGCCGCCGGAGCGGTGCCGGCATCAGCCGCCGCCGCAGATGCGCCTTGCTGTTCGGCAGTGGCAGCAGGGGCCTTGCCGGCGGCCGGCTGCTGCTCCATGCTAGCAGCAATTGCGGCCGCAAGCTCCGGATCCATGTCATCGCCGCTGCCGGCCAAATCAAAGGACACCCGGCTGGGCTGCTGCTGCGGCTGCTGCTGCGGCTGCGCTGCCGCTGCGCTGCCGCCGCCGCCCTGCTGCTGCTGCTCGCCCGCTGCTCCAGAAGGGCCGGAGTGATCCGCCAGGCTGGCGGCAATTGCTGCCGCCAGCTCAGCATCTTCATCGCCATGCCCATGGCCGCTGCCGCCTCCCCAGGCACCGCCGGCCGCCCGGCCCCAGCCGCCGCTGCTGCCGCCGCCATTGCCACGCCCGCCGCGAGGTGCATCCAGGTCGGACATGCTGGCGGCCAGCGCACGGGCCAAATCTGGGTCGTCGCCCTGCACAGTGTGAAACACGGAGTAGAATGGGAGCAGATAGTGATGCACTGTGAACCCGACAGCAGAGGGGCCGCAGGCTTTGCACGCTGCAGGCAGATTGAGCTGCAAGAATGAACATGCTCCCTACAACCCACTCAAGTGCTCACCTGCGCCCCTGAGCCGCCCTCGTCGTGCGCACGCTTTGCTCCCGGCCGGCTCAGCGTGACCCAGGTGCCCTGCAGCCAGGGTGAGCGGTGAGAATTGTCGCTCAAATGCCAATGAGCAAGTGCAATGGTCCAGTTCAACCACACAGTTGAAGCGCACATGTGTGTATGGTGGACCTGCTTCCACGGCTCTGCCAGAATCACACAAGTCGCCCAGCCCACCTGTCCGCTGGAGGCCTTGCCTAGCACGCCCTTGGTCACCGCCTGCTGGAAGCCCTGGCGCTTCAGCTCCTGGGTCTCCTGCAGGGCAGCAGGCACAGCGGGGCAAGATGCGCATGGCATGCTTATCAAGCGAGCTTTGAATAGCTCTGGCGCTTCAGCTCCTCAGTCTCCTGCAAGGACCGCAGCGGGACAGCACGCATGGCATGCGATACACAACAGGGCATGAGGGCACAGTAAGGCTGCGAGTGTGCGAGGGAGTGCAGTGCAACCGGACAGCTCAACAGCTCTGCAGGAAAGGTGGGCATGCTTTGCCTCGCAAGCTGCACAGCCACTCACCTGCGTCGCCTGCTTGGCTTCCTCCGGAGTGAACCAGCGCCCCGCCTGGCCGGGCACAAAGCGCTCCGCCGCGGTGGCGGGCGGGTGGGAGGGCGGCAGCGGGCCACTGACCACAAATATCTGCAGAATGCAGGAGGGCGGGTTGGATGAGGTGCATGTGAGGCGAGGTGGCAAGCCGCAAGACATCGTGCGCAGGACTTCCACAACTCGCTTCCCACTGCTGAACACCAACGCCTTGAACAGTGAACAGGCTAAAGCGAGCCTAAGGGTGCAACAAGCGCACCGTGTAGCCCTGGTCGCGCAGGCTGTCCAGGTAGGCCGCCAGGTAGAAGGCGGAGAGCGGTTTGGGTGCGGGGAACAGGCTGCAAGGTGTTGGGCAGCAAGTGGGCGGGGCAGGACCTGCTCAGTTTCACATAATTCCTGGCAGAGACAGCGCAGAGCTCCAACACACCAATACACAGTGAGAGGGCAACGGGGAGCACAGCAGCGGCCGCCCAGCCTGCCCCCTGGCCGACCTGTTGAGGTCCCACCACTGGCCGTGCAGCTGCCGCACCGTGAACCAGTGCTCCTGCGGCAAGAGTGCCGCCCAACAGAGCGGCTCTAGGTTGGACCGAAATGCATGTTCATGCTTGCCAGTCCACAGCGCTCTATATTCAACTTTTCACTGCAAGGCACGTGGCGGAGCGAGATTCACATGCAACATATGCCACCTGCGCAAATTTCTGCTGCCCCGCCTCACCTCCAGGTTGCAGATAAATGCCTGCTGCGCGGTTGGGTCTTTCCGTGCCTCCACGGCCGCCGGGTCGGAGGACAGGTAGGGGATGACCTGTGCCACAGTGCAGTGGTTGGAAGGTTGTGGCAAACAGAAGAGTGAGAAGAAGGGAGCATGGTCTTGCTGGGTTGTGTGCAACAGCATGCAAGAGGTGCAACACTCAGGTGTAACCGCAGCTTGCATGCTGGCTGTCAAGGCAGCCGGCGCACAGCAGCCTGTGAGCACTCAAATTCAACGTGCAGCCCCACCTGCAGGCCAAAGATCTCCAGCGCCCGGCTCAGCACCTGCAGAGTGAGAGCAGAGAGGGCAGAGATCAAGAGAGGGCAGAGTCACAACCATGTCCCGCCCCAATTTGATCAGCCTGCATCGCCTGCGCAGGCCAGCAGCACCATGCAACCGCTCCTTGCTCTGCCCCATCGCATCACCCATCTCCAGACACCCCCCAGACATGCCTGGATGCTGAACATGCCGTGCTCCGCCACATTGCCGCTGCCCTCCGCCACGTAGGCGGCGAATTCGGCCGAGTCCACGCCTGCACTGGCCATCAGCTCCCGCTCTGCGGCATCCAGCTCGTGAGCGATGGCCGCCAGCTCCACTTCACTGCACGTGGTATGTATGCATGATGGCATGGGTGGAAGCATGGCAAGATTGCTCGCTAGGCATGGAGAGAGTGTGCAGCAAGCGCAAGCGATGAGCATCGAATGGCACCGCATCTAACGCACCTAAAATGCGACGCCTGCAGTAGCGTGTTGACTGCGTGCACACCGCACAGGGCAGCCGTCTGCGACTCGTGATACACCAGGTCCGCCCTGTCGCCGTCGTCCATGTCTGCTGATGGGCGGCCGGGCAGTGAAGGTTGGCGGCAGGCGGCTGCGGGCAAGCGGTGGCAGGCAGCGGCAGCGGCGGCGGCAGGCAGGACGGGCTATGGGCCGCGCGCAGTGATCCGGCAGCGGCATCACCTGCTGCTTTGATCTGTGGGCGCGGTGAGGCGGGCGGCTGTCGCAGCGGGGCAAGCTTGCGGGAGACCCCTTCAGGCCTTCCCGATCGACACACAGAAGCTTGAGGAAGTCGTGGGCTACATGCGGGAGCCACAGGAAGCTCTCGAAGGTCCCTCATGCTGTGCTGCGGGGGCAATGGCGGTGCCTCGAGCTGCCTGGGGGAGGGGTAAGCGCAATGCAGGGTGATCACTTGCATTGCAGGTCACCAGCGTTTGCAGCCCACAACACAAGCATTGCAGCCACACCCAGCCTCCCTCCGTGACACGCCCTCTGCCACCCAGCCCCCCACTGAGGCAGCTGCCTGCAGCACAGGCCAGCCGTTGCCCGCCACAGCGCTGTGCACGAGGCAGCCGACAAGCGCCTGCGCCACCACCGCCGCCGCCGCCACCGCCGGGCCCGAGGCAGCAGCAGCAGCCATGTTTGGGCTAGGCAGTCCGTCCGCCAATGGCGGCAGCCGAGGCGCAGCGGCCTGGCCCGCGGCGCCGCATGGCCTGCTGCTGAGTGACGATGACCGGGGCTTCAGCAAGAAAGGTGGGCAGGGGGGCTTCAGCAAGGCAGCATGGCACCCCGCCCACGTACACCGCGCCTCCTCAACTCCCTCCTCTAATCATGCTTCCCTCGCCCTCTGCTGCTGCCCCCCATGCAGCGACGGCCAGGTGGGCGGCCGCCGACCGCCACCTGTCGGCCGCCACCTTTGTGGCCGGCGCGGCGCTGCTGCTGCTTAGCACACTGTACCTGTTCAGCCTAACAGAGCGGGAGGGGCAGATTCTGGGGCTCGTGCTGATGGCCTCGGGGGCGGCAGGCTACCTGGGCGGCCGCCGCAAGTCGTCTGCAGCGGTGCAGCTCCAGCTCGTCGCCTGCCTGGTCGGTGTGCTGCTGGGATTTGGCCTGATCAATGAGGTGAGGGGGGCGGCAGGTTCCATGTCAGGGAGGCCGGCAAAGGGTGGTCTTATGGACCAAGAGCAAGCACTGCAACGTGCGTCCTGCAGCCACGGCCCCGTCGCTCGGTGCTGCCGAGTAATCACCCCAACCAACCGCCCCAATGCCTCCCTGCTTCCCTCCCCCACAGGTGGTGCGCGACCGCCAGGTGGACTGCTCCCTCGCTGAGCTCTACTTCCGCGGCCAAGCGACTCAGGAGGCTCTGGCGTCTGTGCAGCAGCACGAGGCCATGGCTGTGCTACTCTCGCGCCTGGACCAGCTGGAGGACAGCATGGGGTCGGTGCAGCAGGCGGCGGTGCATGCCGCGGAGATGCAGGCGGCGCAGCAGAGTCTGAAGGCAACGGATACAGCGTACATACGGTGGGTGGGTGGGGTGTGGGCTGCGGCTGGCATGCGGCGACGTGGAGGCCATTGCAGAGTCACTCGGTTGGCAGGAGCAACTTGTTTGAAGCCAGCCCTTGGGGACTGATGCAGCCCCAGCATAGCATTTTCCCCTACATCTGCCTCCAGCCTCATTCTTTCTTTCTCCCTGCCTGCTTCTTTTCGCAGGCACAAGGTGTCCACCATGAAGAAGCACGCTCAAGAGCTGCTGGACTCGGTGCTGAAGAATCCGGACGTGACTCCGGATCGCATCGGTCGGGTGCGCACAGCTGGGTGTTGACTCGGATCAAGCTGACCGCCGCTGTGTGTGCACCTGAGACAGGAGCATGCCCAAGCAGCATGCGTCATGGCAGCCATGCGCTGCCATCCCAACTCTACTGCTGACCCTGCATGCCCTGCCTCCCTTTCAAGGATCACTTTTTTTGCCTCCTCTGCCCTGCAGCTGAACGAGGAGGAGAAGGCGGTGCTGCGTGGCCGCATGGAGGCGGCCGACAAGGTGCTCGACCTGATCAAGCGGCACGAGGCTTCAACCGAGGGCACACTGACCTTCGAGGGTAAGTTGGTGGGGCTCAGCTGTTGAGTTGAGATGCCAGAGAGCTGACTGAAAATCTGCTTGCTCGGGCGAGCTGGACTGGAATCCCACCCATTCCCACCACACGCTGCGGCGGTTGTGTCTAGGCGGGTGGACCGCACTGCACTGCACTGCCAACCTCACTGCCGCCCAGCGCAACCCCCGCCCTGCCCGCCTGCCGCAGAGTACCAGCAGGTGCTGCACATCCTGTCCGAGGCGGATGACAGCAAGGCAGCGCACCCAGAGATTGCGGCCGCCAAGCAGGAGCTGCCCAACATGAAGGCGGCGCTGGAGCGCAGCAGGGTGGACGCCTACCACACCCTGCAGGTGCGGCGATGTGTTGAGTGTTCATGAAAGCCAACCATTGTGAAAACATGCGTGGGCTGTGGCAGCTGAGGCGGTGTGAGTGTCTTGGCGGGTTGAGCGGCAGGGGGCATAGCAGAGCAACTCGCAGCCTGCCGTTCACCTTTCCAACACCTGCTCCTACTCCTTCCCCAGCAGGTGGGCGAGGCACCAGCCAAGCTGCAGCGCATCCAGCGGGAGCGGGCGGCGCAGCGCGAGCGCTTCAACGCCCAGTTCCAGCAGGTGGGCAGAAGGGCGGGGTGCCAAGTGCACGACAGTAGCATGACAAAGTGGGGGGTTGTTGCTGCTGCACTGCTGCACTGCTGCTGCTAACCATGGGCGTGGTGCAAGCAGTACTCTGGCCTGGCGCCATTCACTTGGCTGACCCAGCCTTGCTTTCCTGCCCCGGCCTGTCCCTGCCGCAGCACCTGGCCCAGCAGGCGGCCAAGCAGGGTGGCAGCGACCTGGAGCAGCTGCCCGCGCACTGGTGAGGGGCAGCGCTGCTGGGCGATCTTGATCAAGCGCGGCAGCTTGTGGAATGCATGCGCCCTAGCTGATGGCAGGCCAACGTGCTACAACAGCGACTCACTATTCATTCATGCCCTTGCGCCCACTTTGCTCCCCGCAGCCTCACAGAAACGGCTGGAGAGAAGCTGCTGGTCTGGTCAGGACTGACCGCCATCGCCCTGCAGCTGGCAGGGGCCTACGTGGCACTCTCCCTCACCCTCCGCCTGCCCACCAGCGCCAAGAGCCTTTGAGCTGCAAGGTCCATCTGTGCAAGCAGAGCATGGGTTTGCCGCATGCTGGCGCATAGAAACACAACATGTCGTGCGGCGTCACTCCGTTCTCCGTTGCAAATTTGCCTTTCCAGCCTTCTCCACCTGGCAATCGTTTCATTCATATGGAACCACGGCTGAACATCTCAGGCAGGCTTGAGACCAGTCATGGCCAAGTGTCAGAGCCATCAGCGCATTTTCGTGCATCCCCAGGCTGCCGCTGGCGGGGATGCCGAGGGCCGCCGCACCGCCGCCCAGGTGGAAGCCTGGGCACGAGGCGACCGCTTTCGCCCTGCTCGAGGGGTTGACATGCTAAAATAAAACGCGGTGTGCGACGAGGCTCCGAGGCGAGCGAGCATGGGTATTCCAGCTCGCCCGCAACAAGTCAGGCGCACCAAAGCAGCACACAGTGGTCAATTGAGCCCGAGATAGCTGCGAGCATTCACGATTTAGATCGCAATCAGTCACGCAAGCCCTGCACGCAGCGCGGGCCAGCCCTGCACGCACCGCTGGTCCCAGCCGAGCCGCCAGGCCTGGGCTGCTCCCTGCAACATGCATGTGAGTGCTTTGTGAAGCGGCTGGCCAGCAGCAGAAGCATGCTGCCGACCGCTGGGTCGCCGCAGCCGCCGACGATGACGCATGTGGCCGGACTTCGCTGGGACTTCGAGCTGCACTCCTGCCGACCTCGCTCCCCTTTCTTTGCAGACCTGGCTGCTGATGCCCCCATGCCCCGAGGTGCGTGCTGCACTGCTGTATCTTGCCATGACGGGGGATATGCGCATGTGCCTCTGCTGTGCTGTGGCGTGCGGGGTATGCATGTGGCGTCTGCTGTGCCCCATGGGTGCGCGGCCAACCATCCGGCTGCTGCGCCGCAGGACGCGGACTGGGTTGAGACGCAGGCCACTCAGCTCGAGCTGCAGGAGCTGGATGCGGCAGCCGCAGCGGGCGACTTGCGCCGGCTCAGCGCCGCCATCAAGCCCCACTTTGCTCACAGCGATTTGATGTCAGCCCTCACGGCCGCCGTCGTCCGTGGGCAGCCCCACACAGCTGGGAGGATGCTGCGGCACACGCAGGAGCCGCCCTTTTTTGCCGATGGCCAGTGGGGCTCGTTGGACAGCCCAGACAGCACCATGGCAGCGGCGGTGCGCTTCTGCGCCGCAGAGGGCGGGCTGGCCAGCTGGTGGAGGGCCGCCCTGGAGTTTGCCCGCGGCCGTTTCAGCCAGACCTTTGCAGCCGTGCTGGAGACAGCCCCGGATGCCTTGCTGCCGGCAGACGCGCTGCGCCAGCTGCTGCGGCTGCGCGGGCTGCCAGCCACCGCCGCACTGCCCGTCCTGTCGCGGCACCCCATCCTTGCAGCAGAACTGGCTGTGCTGGTGCAGCTGGAGGCGCAGCGTGGGCAGCAACTGGCGGCAACTTTCCTGGAAGAAGTGGAGGCAGGCGGCCCAGTGCGCTTGCCTGTGGTAGACGGCTATGTCCCGTTCCAGTGCCGCAACACAATGAACCACCAGATCGCTATGGATGCTATGCGCGCTGAGGCGCTGCTTGCCCAGCACAAGGCAGCGGTCACGCTCAGCAGGCTGGCAGCCGCTCAGCGCCAGGCACGCACGCTGCTGCTGTGCCTGCAGCGGCACGGCAGTGCCCAGCAGTTTGGCAGGCGGTGCAGCATGCGGTTGGCAGGATTGGGCGCCGGCCTGCGGGAGCCGCTGCCGCTGCTGCCACCCACGGCAGTGGACTGTATCGTCAACGTGCTGCTGCTGAGCGGCTTGGGCGTCATTGACTGAACCATTAGTTACTGGCGTAGCCCCTGCCGTTCTTATTTCCTCGTCGCCTGACAAGCCCCATGCCTGCTTGCTTGCTGTGCGACTGCTCTTGTGATGCCCGTCAGATTTTTTACAAGATGGGGGCAGCCCAAGGCAGCTGTGCTGGTGCGCACGGGAGAATGACCAGAGAGGTCAGAGGCAGCAAGCAGCATGCCAAAATGGGCATGCAAGCATTGCAGCTGCCTTGCTGTCGTGAATGCCAGGGCAGGGTTGCGGCAGCTGGGATGCTTTCAAGGCCTGCTGCGCACCGCCGCCTGGCCATGCCGCCGTCGGCAGCACTCAGAAGGCAAACACCGAGGTGGTTGAGGCCATGGCATTGTAGATGAGCGTCCCTCCCACTGGCGTGTACTGGCATGTGATGAGCTTGATGGCCTCCTGCAAGGTGGCAGGGTTTGGGGTGGTTAAGTTTGTATCGGGGTGGCGGGGCAGTGGGGGCACGGCAGTGAACGCAGGCGCTGGTGCATGATGGCCACTGCTGCCTGCATGCTGAAATGTAATGGCATGCGCATCACCTGACTGGCCCGGTGCACCGCTACAGTGCAGCCGTGCACAACCACAGCATGCATTCGAGCAGATGCATGATCGAATGGACCTGCCTGCCCACCTGTGCTGCAATGGCGCCCACCACAGCCGCCACCACGTGTAGCTCGCCGGCGGCGCAGCGGCACACCTCGCCCACTAGGTCGTCGCTCACAACTGTGGCAGGGTTGCCACAGTGCGAGCGTGGCATGCATGCTTCACAAACTTAGGTGAAGCAAGCAGGCAGACGAGATGCTTGGCATGGCTGCTGCTGGAAGCACAGCGTCATGGGCGATGCAAATCTTGACTCCAAAGCCACACCCCAGCCCATGCACCAGTTCACCTGCCCCTGCGGCGCCGCACTCGGCCAGTAGTGCATTGGCCTGGCTCTTGAGCAGCGCTGCGTCCTCCGCCACCTCACTGCAGCAGGAGGGAGCAGACAGGCAGGGCAGCAGGGGGGCGTGCAGTGAGCGGTGCTGCCAACTTGCTGAGCAAGACCAGCACGCACGCAGCATCAGGTCACATACAACTGCCCACACGGTTACCCCTCTTTACCCCCTGCTACCGTTCCCAAGCTCACCCCCGGCTTACATGTTTCATGCCACCAGTCATGCAGGACCTGATGCAAGCTCCCCAGGCGAAGCACCACCCCACCCACCAGCCTCACCTGTCATACGCCCCCGGGTAGCGCTGGTACGTCTCATAGAAGCGGTCGGCCGCCCGCAGCAGCACATACAGCGCCGCATTGTCAGCTGTGTCCTCTGCCGCCAGTGCACTGCGCAGCGCCTCGCCCTGGCAGCTGCTCGCCTCCGTCTCTTCTGCCAGCGACCGCCAGCGCACCAGCCTGGGGAGCCAGTCGGGTGAGCGGAGCAGCTATTGGAGTTGGGTTGGCTCGGCAAAGGGCCGACATCTCATGGCGTAACCGCAGGGCACCGGCGAACCATTCACGTCACCGCTGAACAAGTCAGCAGCACAGCAGCAGCACAGCGTGGCAGCACAGCAACTCCCCGCGACCCGCCACACACCTGAGGTATCGTGCATGCTTGCAAAAGTGCTTGACGTCGGAGGTTGAGATGGAGTTAGGATCGCGCCCCGCTGCCTCCAGGAGGGAGCGAGCGTGCGCCTCCACTGCTGCCGCATCTGCATAAAGGAAATAAGGGCAAGTTGTTTTGCACGATGATCAGCACAAGGGAAGCTGGGCTGTACGGTTCAAGTCCAGCAAACAAGCTCAGCAATACATGGCCGCCCGTGCTACCCTCCCCACAGCCCCGCAGCATGCAATCCAGCCGCACATCCCGCTTGCGGCGTCTGCTGCGGTCTCGCTGCTGCCAAGCCGCACCTGCGTCTGCTCGCGCGCGGTACACGCGCTGCAGCTCCAGGTACTGCTGCGTGGAGGCGTGCATGTCGGGGATGCTGCCCTGCACACACACACCAAATGATGGGGGAAGATAGTGGGCATTTACTGTGCTTGCATGGTTGTCAGCCGACGGACGCCTGCATGTGAGCCAGGCCTTGCGAGCGGCAATGGGGCGTCCGCCATGCTACTCAGGCAGGCTGGTCTGTTGTCAGCGAGCAGCTGCAACACAAAGCTCCAGCCGCCCCCTCACCTCCAGCGGCAGCTGCCCCTGCCCCTCCTGCTCTATGAAGCGCTTGAGCGCCGCCACCAGCACCCAGTAGTCGGGCGACTGCCAAGAGGGAGTAGAAAGAGGGAGTAGGCAAGGTTGGTTTGCTGCGTGGATCGGTGACGGCGTCTGCTGCTGGGCCTGCCACGGTGGCTAGCAGCTCGCTGCGCCTCCTGCGGCACGCAACACCGTACAGCCCACCACAAGCCGCCCACCTTGGCGGTTATAGTGTCTGCTGCTGGGTCGGCCAGGATGGCGCGCAGCTCGCTGGGCACGCTGGGCGGCGCCCACACCTTGTGCGCGTTGGACACCGCCTCAGTGAAGTTCTCCTCCTGTGGCGGCAATGATGGGCACAGAAATGGGCACGGTGACACCAGTTTGAGGCCGGGCTGAAAGGAAACGGGTCTGTCATCAACGGTCTGGCTCTTCAGTGTGCCGGCAACCCTCCGCCATGACCCCACATGCCCCCCTTCAGTCCAGCACAAACCAGCACGAGTGAAATAACAACATCCCGCCCGCACCCACCTCCAGCGGGATGCCGTCGATGTTGCGCTGCCAGCTCTTCAGCAGCTCTTTGAAGGCGGCCCGCTCTGGTGTGCTGGACGGCAGCGCGCCGCCGTGCTCCTGCTGCCACTGCTTGGCCGCCTGGGCCAGCAGCACGGCTGGCATGGGGAATGGGCGGCGGGAAGGGAGGTTGGCTGAGTGCGTCTGTGCGGCTATGGCAGGGCTCCATGCCGCTGCAAGCCAGTGCCATATGGCTATCTGCAGCCCCTGATCGAGATGCACAGCATGTAAGTAACGCTACGCTGCACAGCATGACAAGGCAGGCAGTTACCGTAGGGGATGTGGCTGTGCACATGGTCCTCTGCCGTGGCTAGGTCCAGCGACTCGACATAAGCCGCCAGCTCCGGCCATGGGTTGGCCAGCCTGCGGCATGGGTAGGCAAATGAAGCACTCTGGTGGACATGGTGACATGCATGGTGGGCATGGAGAGCAATATGGGTGCATTCAAACCTGTCAAGGCAAGCTGCCATGAAGCCAGCCAGACCCCGACAGCTGCTGCCGTCCTCCTGGAAAATGCATGCGCAGCAGCGGCATGGGCATGAGGCAACGGCACTTGCAGCGTGCAAGGGCGCCACACAGCGTACCTCAGGTCGTCCACTTTGCTGTCCGGCTTGCTCTCAATCACTCGGTGCTCCGGCATGGAGGGCCGCAGGTAGCCCACCTGCGGGCAGCAATGCAAAAACAGTCATGGCAGAAATGGCAGAACATGGCTACTCCTGGATAGGCCGCCGTCAATTGCCAGAATGCGGGAAGCACGTTGCACAGATTTCCAGCCCTCCTACACATGAGACCGGCTTTGGTCATGGCCATCACAAGCAGCTGCCAGCCAACCCCAGCCCACCCCAGCCGATTCACTCGACAAACTGACCAGGCCGTAGGAGCGCAGCAGCAGCAGGCGCACGCCGTGCTGCCGGCAGATGACATCCAGGTTTGTGGCGTCCGTCTCCGACAGCTGCAGGGCATGGGAGGGAGAAAGCAGCCGGCATGGCATGAGCGGCCATGGCATGGGTTGGTGCCATCCAGTGCGGAGTTTTGGAGCATGCAGCAGCATGCTACATGTTCAGCGTTCAGAGGGGGAGCGGGGCATGTCCCTGGCGCCCAGCTGCGAACGCAGCCCCTTTCTTAGCATGAACATGCACATGCATGCAGCAGCTTCAGTCGGAGAGCAAGTCTCAAAGCATGTGCCTGCCTGCGCGGCGATGACCGGCATGAACTGCCGCAAGAAAACAAAGCAACCAAAACAATCAACACAATCGTTGTGCTTGCAAGGACCCGCTTGCCTGCGTGGCGATGACCAGGGTGAACTGCCGGAAGAAGTCGGGGTTGGAGTTCATGAGGGAGCGAGGCGCCTCCTCAACATAGCTCCCCGCCACGCTCTCGTTCAGCTCCTTCAGGCACTCTGCGGCACAGTTTGGGAATGAGTGAAGGCACAAAGGGTTGACCGAGTCAGCACCATAAAGCTTGTTGCATTGCCCATGCCGCAGCCTGGCAGCTATGTCTGCTGCTGGAACATTGACGCCATGCATGGTAGCATGCACAGCGCCTATACACCACTCATCCTGGACGGCAGCAGCCATCAGATGGCCCGCCCATGCCCCGCCACCGCAACTCTCCGCACCTGTGGCGCACTGCGCACGGCTGCCGGCCAGCGCGTCGGCGGTGAGCAGAAAGTTGTTGCCCAGGTCTGCGGGCGTAACCTTGGCTCCGTCCACGATGGTGAAGGAGTGGATGCCGCCCAGCACCAGATTTTTCAGGGCCTCGGTGCCCGTGGGGCCGGCGTTGAGCAGGCAGACGCGCGCCGCCTCCAGCGCCTCTTGGCCGTGGGCGCCCCACACCCGGATGCCGCGGTCGTAGCGCTTGGACTTGTCCATCGTCGCCGCCTCGCTGCTGACCGCCGTGCCGAGGCTGTGGGGGCTCGTGGAGGTGCTGGGGGAGCGGTCGTCGGCCGACAAAGTCATCCCAGTGCCCGGTCAGAGCCCTGGGGGACCGATCCGAGCGATCTGGTGCCGCCGGTGACTGATGGAGGGCCGAGGAGCCGCAGAGAGGCCCTCCTGCCTGCCGTCGCTGCCGCCGCCCGACTGGCGGCGGCATGGGGAGGCATGTGAGAGCGCTCTGAGCGTTCGCGGTGCCCATTGGCAATACCCGATCGCATCGACCAACGCTTAAGGCACGCCAGAACGAGGCGCAGGCCCTCTGATCACTTGCTTGAGCTGCTCCCGCGCACTTGGCTGCCGGGAAACGTGTGAGGCCGCAGCCAGCGATCCACAGCATCGGTGGCAATCGATCAGGCCGCCACATCTGGATTTCAACCGCCTAGCCGCAAAGCCCTTGCTCGAGTGCAGCCGAGGAGCGAGCTGCCAGCCTCTAGGCACGCCCCACGCAGCAGCCAGCCATGTCTGACGGCAGCAGCGGTGGGAGCGATGAGTGGGAGGCCGTCGCGCCGCCGCCGGCACCCACCTCGCTGCCGTCAAGCGGCGGCGGTTCGGCACGCAGCTCACCCACGACTGCAGCCCGACCAGCTGCAGCGCCTGAGGCCCCGCCGCAGGCAGCTGGCAGCACATCTGGACCAGCAGCACAACGACCAGCAGCCGTCAGGCCAGCAGCAGCGGCTGCCCCAGCGCCCCGCCCCCCATCAGCAGTGCCCGGTGCCGGTGCAGCAGCAGCTGCCGCCCCACGCCCTGCAGCAGTGCGCCCGGCAGCGCCTCGGCCAGCAGGGGCTGCAGCTGTGAGGCCGCCTGGGACCACACCGCCTCTGGGGCCGCCGCTGGCCGCGCGGCCTCCCGGCGCCCCCGCCGCCGCTCCCGCACCAGCTGCGCTGCGCCCCGCTGGCGTGCCTGCTGCGCCCCGGCCAGCAGGCGCAGCATGCCCAGCAGCACGCCCAGCAGCAGCGATGCCCCGCCCAGCTGCCACGCCTGTGCCTCCAGCCGGTGCTGCTGGGCCGCGGCCTGCACAGCCTGCTGCCGCTCTCGTGCGGCCGACCGCAGCGGCAACTGCTGGCCCCCGGCCTGCTGCCGTGGCTCCCCGCCCAGCAGCTGCAGTGGCAGCGCCCACGGCAGCGGCTCCCAGGCCGGCGACAGGCCCGCCTGCAGCGGCGGCAGCACCCCGTGTGCCTTCAGTAGGCAGCCTGCCCAGCAGCAGCAGTGCTGCAGCCGCACCTCGGCAGCCTGTGCTAGCTGCCAGCGCTGCTGGCCGTCCTGCAACAGCAGCAACAGCAAAGGCTGAGCCTACCAAGCCGGCAGCGACAGCGGCAGCGCCCAAACCAGCAGCGCCAGCAGCAGCAGCAGCAGGCGCCAGCGAAATAGAGGAAGAGGCTGCGCAGCAGCCAGCCGCCAAGGAGTCGGCGGCAACAGCAGCAGCCACTGCTGCCGAAGCGGGCGGTGGCTGGGGCGGCTGGGGCGCACTGGGCCGGCTGGGTGCCAGCCTGAAGGCCGCAGCTGAGACAACAATCAAGGACGTGACAGAACTGGGGGAGTCGTTTCAGCAGGTGCAGTGTGTTGCGGCGGCCTCGGATGGATTTTTGTTGGGCTGTTGGATGCCAGCTTGCATCAAGTGCAGCAATGGATTAGGATGCTGTGCATGTATGGCTCCACAGGCCGCTTCCATGCGCCAGTTGCTGCTGGCAGGCTTGACAAGCAGCTGCTCCATTGGTTGCCTGGCTTGAAGTTCGCTCTGCCATCCACACACAGGTGCTGCAAGAGGTGGCCGAAGCGTCCAGTGATGAGGAAGAGCAGGCGGGGGCAGTGCAGCGCCGCCTGCCGCCGCCCCCCGCCGCAGACGAGCCGCTGCCTCCGAAGCAGGAGGCGCGGCGGCGGGCGGTGCTGGCGCGGCTGGCTCAGGAGGAGGAGGAGGATGTGCAGCCGCCCAAAGCACAGCAGCCAGAGCAAGAGGTGCGGTGGGTATGGCTGCAGTGTAGGTTGGGCTGATTGGAAGTGGGAGCTGACGGCGTGAGCACGGGGGGTGGGTCTGCGCTGCAGATGGTGACATGCAGAGTGGGTGCCATCGAATGCTGCATGTAATCCTGATGCCTCCTGCTTGATGTTCCTGCTGCCCATCGCAGGCGGGGCGCAGCGGCAGCGGGGCGCTGGGCGGGCTGTGGGGCTGGGGCGCTCAGCTGGCTTCCAAAGTTGAGGCAGCTGCGGCCACCGTGGGGCGGGAGATTGCAGGCACCGTGGAGGCGCAGCCTGCTGTGCAGGACGCCGCAAGGTGGGTACTGATTGCCGGGCAGAACCGGCTTGACCAAAAAGCAGCTGCCCCTTGGCTTTGTGCTGGGTGGATCGATTGCCCTTGATGCCTGTGGGCAGCTGCTGGCGCTTGCGTTTATGCCCTCAGCGCTAACTTGTAGCTCCACTCATTGCTTGCAGCAAGGCGGCAGCGGGCGGGCGGGCGGCAGAGTTCAGGCTGGGCGCCACGCTGGGCGCGCTGAGCCGCACAGCGCAGGGCCTCCTTGAGTCTGCACTGGAGGGCCCCACTAAGTGAGGAGGCGGGAATGGCTTGACATTGTTTGCTACTGCCTTTGCTGCACACTGCTGCCAGGTCAGGTCTGTCGAGCAACACGTGCACTGGCCACCCCTGCGCTAAGTGCCGCTGACTCGCTGTGCACCGGCATGTTTCTGCCACAGGCGGGCCGGCAGCCGGGGGCTGGACGAGGGAGACCAGCCCATCTCGTTCAACGATCAGCTTTACATTTACGGTGGAACTAGTGCTCAGGAGGACTTGGAAGCGCTGTCCAATGAGAGCGCCAGGTGGGCAGAGGGCTGCGGGGCACTGTGCCGCGCGTTTTGGCCAGGCTGCGGGGCGGAGTGGATGGTTCTACACCGTTCTGACCAAGCGTATTGTTTGCTTGTGAAGCATATCGTCGCGCTGTACGACCCATGACCACCCTCCCTCCCACTCCGTGCCTCGCAGGCTGGCCAACCGCCTGCGGTCACTGCTGCCTGAGGACCAGCGCACGCTGCTGGAGGCGGCGCTTGCCAGCCTGGCACCCCTGCTGGACATTAGCAGCCCCCACCCTGCAGACTTGCCTGCTGAGGGGCAGGGCCCTGAGTTGGTGCCAGCCCTGGCCGCTGGGCACGCTGTGGTCGAGGAGCTGGCACAGCAGGGCTGCCAGCGGGCCGAGGCGCTGGCACAAGCTGCCGCAGACAGCGCGGCGCAGCTCGTGGCGGCACCTGCTGCCGCCGCTGCCGGCGAGGCGGCTGCAGCCGGCGGGCAGCAGGAGGCCGGCGAGGGCAGCAGCGGCGAGGAGCAGCCGGCTGCCGCCTCACAGCCAGCCCTCGTGCCGTCTCAGCAGCCAGCGGCGCCAGCCGCTCTCAAGGCGCTGGCCGGCCTGCATGCGGATGCAGTCAAGTCGGTGGCTGAGCTGTGCAGCCTGTGCTTGGAGCGCCTGCTAGCCCTGGGCCGCAGCATCAACTACTTTTACCGCAGCGGCCGCCCAGCCAACGACGGTGCGCCTGCTGTGTGGCGAGAGGCGACAGTGCATCACTGCGGTGGTCGCCGCCTGTGTGTTTGTTGTAGTGCAGTGGGCTTTCAGCAACCCTGCATTGCCGTGTGTGCCTCCCATTCGCAAGCCCCAACAGCCCCGTCCCTCCGTATGTGTAGGCATCACATGGCCAGCCGCCCCCGAGGTCACAGGGCTGCTGCTGCGGGGCCAAGCGCTGCGCATGCTGGAAGAGCTGCAGGCCATGGCTGCCGCCTTTGGCGCCGCGCTGGCGGAGGCAGGTGGGTGCTCAGCCTGGGTGGGTTGAGTAGTGCGTCGCAGCTGGGCAGCAAGGGGCTTACGTTGCAGGCAGGCACATCTGGAACGCTCTGCCAGCATTGGAGGCACAACAGCCTGCAACCCCCATCGCTGCTGTAGGGGGGCACCTGGACGCCGCAGCGGGCGGAGGCAAGGCGTATGCGCACGCGGCGGGGCAGCACGCGCACGCGCTGCAGTCGGACAGCGAGGCGGCGGCGGCGCGCCTGCACGACGCCTGCCGCTCGCTGGTGCAGGTGGTGTGGATCACGGCCGTGCCGCGGGACTTGCTGGAGGAGCTGCTGGACCAATGAACCACAGCGCAGCATGCACAGCAGATGCCGTCAACACAGCACTGAATGCCACCCAGCCCCGCCTGTGCCATTTTGTTTCCTCTGCCCAGCCAATGCTGTTCTCTCTGGCGGCACTGAACTGTAAGGAGCATTACAAGGCATAGGTGCACACAGTAGCAGTTTTCAGCAGTGAGGCAAGAGATACGGGAGTATCATACAAAAGTGGAATGAGGGTTTACACATTTCTTTCATGCAAGTCACGGCATTCTTGGCATCAGAGCATGTGCGGCTTGGTACATTCCATGGCCGCAGCTCGCACAGCGGCTGCCGGCCCGGCCATCTGGCCCTCTACATGTAGTACACGGTCTGGGGGTGCGCCTGCGCAAAGCCGCCCAGCAGCAGCGCGCAGCCCACCAGCACCACCAGCGCCAGGCAGCACAGCAGCACAGTGAGCGCGCGCTGGCGCCCCCCCTGCTGCCGCCCCTCGGTGGGCAGGGTCAGGCCCACAGCCACACCCGCCAGGAACGCCTGCGATGGGTGGGAAAGGGGGGCAGGGGAAGAGGCCTGAGCGGCAATGCACATGGACAGCTGGTCAACGCACACACCAGCCAGCCAGCACCACCACCCAACTGCCGTCGCAGCACCCAGAACCCACAACCGCCTCGCACCTCCTCCCAGCTGCCGCCCAGGGAGGCGGCCAGGCTGCTGCCGCGTGCCACCGCGCCCAGCTGGCCGGCCAGTGCCTCCAGGGCAGAGCGCGCATCGCCGGTCAGGCCGCTGGTGGGTGCTGGCAGCTCAGGCGCTGGTGCCGCCGGCCGGGTGGGCGTGAGCGCCTCGGCGGTGGAGCGGGTGGCCAGCACAAACTCGGTCTTCACCGGTGTCAGCGAGGTGGGCGAGCCCGCCGGTGTGACCGCAGGGCAGCGCTCCTCCTCCAGCGGCTCGGCGGAGAAGCCCCTGCGGAAGGCAAGGCAAGCGGCGGCGCAAGGCGGTGGCGGCGGCGACAAGTTCAAGCGTCTGCGAGCGCACGCAGGGCCTTGGGCGCCCCAATGCTGCTTCCCTCCCTTCCCTGCTCCCACGATCACTCACCAGGAGGCAGCACAGGCGCTGGTGGCCGTGCTGGGCTGCTCGGAGGGCCGGAAGCCCGCGGCTGAGGCGCTGCGGCCCTGCTGGCGATCCTTGACGGTCTGCAGCTTCTTGGCTGCCGCTGTGGAGGCCAGGCGGGAGCCAGCGCCGCCTCCCCAGGCCGGGATGTTTGAGTGCTTGGCGTTGGCCATCCTGGGGTGAGGGACGGCTCTTGAAGCCGGGGAGGCAAGGACAAACTGCTGGCAAGCAGGGGGAGGGCAGGGGTTGAAGAGCGGGCGGGCGCCGCCAGCGTCGCCCATGCGGCACGCCCATGCACATCGTTGTGGCCACGCTGCTCAGCAAACAGCAGTGAGCAATGCAACCTGCCATATTCGCCACAACACTCTCAGGCAACAGCCCCATAGAGCGCGCCTGTCCCCAGCCTTTGACAGCCGGTGCAGAAGGCGAGGAGGCACTCAAGCGGCAGCTCCCGTGCTCCACTGACGACTGTACAGCTGTTGCAGCGGTGAATTCCCCAAACAAGATAGCGCAAAAAGGAGCATGTGAGGATGAACGAGGAGTGAAGGGCGGGAGTGGGAAAGTCGCATAGTGCAAGTGCAGGATAGAGAGGGGCTCGGGAGGGGCAGGGCGGAAAGCAACCAGCTCATTTGTTCATTCTTTCAGAGAGCATGGCACACATGATGCATGCAAAAGCTGATGGCACAAAGGGGAGAAAGCAGATTGACTGGGATGCGGGACACGCAAAATTGCAAGTAAGAGTGGAACAAGAGAGCTGACATGTGGGGTGCAGCGGCGCGCTGCGTGTCGAGCTGAAGGGATGATGAGTGCTGTCCTTCGCTGCACAGGCTGCAGCTGAGTTCACGGCCCCTGCGCCGCCTGCACTGCGTTGCCCGCCCCGAAGCGCGAGTACAGCAGGCGGTTGGGCGTGCCAGGCTTAAACTTGCTGCTCTGTATCTTGTTCATGGTGGCGGTGGTGGTCAGCGTGGCAGCCACCTCCCGGGGAGGTGCATCGGGGTGGTCAGCCAGGTAGAGAGCGGCAGCACCTGCAGGAGGCAGGAAGGCAGAAAGCAGAGCCACCAAGCTGATCAAGCGGGCCACCAAACTGATCAAGCTGATGCACATGCTTGACAGCAGTTTACGCGGGCGGTGGAAGGTTCAGCTTGGGCGCTTTGCTCGGCAGCCGGCGCAGCGGCGGCGACAGCCTCCCTGCGTCAGCAGGGGTTGGCCGAGGAGTGCCAGCTTCCTTCCGCCCCGCCCAGTACCCACCTGCCACATGAGGTACCGCCATGCTGGTACCGCTGGCGTAGCTGTAGCTCTTGTCATCCACCACCTCGCAGCGGGAGGGGCCGCCGCAGGCGGAGTAAATGTCCACGCCCTGAGGGGGGTGCGAAGGAGGGAGGGAGGGAACGAGATGTGGGCATTGCGAAGGGAGGGTTTGGCAGCCAGCCAGGAGGCATCATATTTCATGATCCAGCGGCTCAGTGGCCAGCCATGCTTGGCTCCTGCCTCTGATGTGGTTGAACGCCTGCCCCACAACTGAGCTGGGCGACTCACCGGCGCAAAAATGTCCATACACGGGCCTGTGTTGGACCACTTGTAAATGTCCTCTACATCGCCTGCGGGCAGGGAAGGACCGTGCTGGGCAGCTCATCAGTACGTGTACAGGCCAGCCTGGCCTTCGTAAGGCAGCAAGGGCCCGGCATCGCCTGTCTCTTGCGACTGTGCCAGCCAGCCCTGCTCTGGGACGCTGCTCTGGGACCACCTAGTGTAGCACGGGTGGGTGCACAACCTTCCGCGTAGCGGCAGGCGCTCACCGGCCTTGGTGCCGTTGTACTTGGAGGCCACGTTGGAGGCGGCCACTGTGATCACCTCCGGCACGTTGGCTGCGCAGAGAGGTGGGGGGGAAGGCCAAGCCCAAGGGAGGCTGATCTCAAGCCCTGCCCTGTGCTGCATGCCATTGGCTTGCTTGCATGGTTTGCTACCCCATCTTGCACACACCAGGCCAGCAAACTCAAAGCAGCAAGCGACCATCCCAGCCTCGCTCCCACCAGCCCTCACCTGGCGCCACGTAGCAGGCGTCCACACCGCTGTTGCCACTGGCCACCACCACCGTCACGCCGTGGTCGTTGATCAGGCTGCGCACGGCGTCCTCCAGCACACGAGACCAGGAGCCGACCTGGAACAGAGAGTGAAAGGAGATACAGGTGCGGCAGATGGTAAGGAGACAGGAGAGCAGCGGGAGTTGAGCTGCAGCCTGCTGTGAGTGGATGCCGCTGCTGCGCCATGGCATACAAACTGCAAACAACGGCTGGTCCACCAGGCTGGATGCTGCTTGGTGCGCCCACCTGGATGCCCAGGCTCAGCGTGACCACAGCGGGCTTCTTGTGGTTGGCGGCCACCCAGTCTGCACACAAGGGAGCGCAGCATGTTGCTGAGATGTAGGGGAGCATTCCTACGACGGCATGGCTCGTCTGGCGCAGAGCAGGTCTGCAAGGAGCTATCCTTCACCCGCACCCCAGCATGTGCACCCTGTGAACCCTGTTGCCTCCCGCTCACCCAGGCCCGCCACGGTGTCGGAAATGGTGCCCGAACCGGTGCAGTCCAGGATGCGAACGGCCACCACCTCGGCGTCCTTGGCCACTCCGACCTGCAGGCCGATGGCGGTGGCGGCAACGTGCGTGCCTGCATATGGGGGAGGGGAGCAGCAACAGTAGGCAGGTGGGCGGGTGACTCAGTAAATCGGTGCACGCAGGAGCTTGAATGCATGCTGAAGAGCAACATGCAGCACTGAATTGCAGTGCAGCGGCCAAGCGCATGCTGCTTCAAGCTGACATGCGCATCATGCTCCATCACCAGCAGTAGCTGCAATGTACTGCGCTCACCGTGCCCATCGCAGTCCTCGGCATTCGAGTCCTCCTCAACAAAGTCGTAGCCTGGAGGGGCGGGAGTCGAACAAGGGGGCAGATGCAGCGTGGCACAGCAGGATGCTTCTCCCACACGGCTTGCGGCAGCATGACAACAGCGCCCACCTGCGCTGCCCACGCAAACCGCTGCCAAACGCCCCGGTCCCCCCACCCCAGGCCCAGCCACAGCACAGCTGCGCCCACCCCGCCTCACCGTACGAGGCGCGGCTGCGGCCCGAGCCGTCGGCCGCCTTGAACTCCTGGTGGTTTGGCTTGATGCCGCTATCAACAACATAGATGGTCACGCCCTTGCCCGTCCCCGCGCTCTGGTCTGCTTCAGAAGGGGAGGGTGCAGCATGAAACTGTTGTTGGCTGCAGTGCTGCATGCCCCCTACCATTTTAGCGCTCTGCAACATGCAGCTGAGGCAGCAGCGGCAGCAAGGCACTCTCCCTTGTGGCCCTGCATCTTGCAATAGCCGCCCACCTGTGCCATAGGTGTAAGCGCCGTCCAGCGGCAGCTCCCGCTGGTCCAGCCTGTCCAGGTTCCACAGCCGGCTGCTCACAGTCTGCGGCCAAGACAGGGGAATGCATGGGGAGAATGCAGGGTGAACCCAGGCGACGTTCGGAGAGAGCATGCAGGAATGGAAGCGAGTGATCAGGTGGGCGAGCATGTGCCAAGTAACAAAAGCGGCCTCTGGCCTTGCACGGCCTGCTGCTTGCTGCTTCCCCCGCCCATCCGCACCTCTTTCTTCACGCCCGGCTGGTCCAGCGGCTTCCCCTGCGCAATATCAAACATGTTGAAGGGGCCGCCCTCGCTGGCGGGCGTTCGCTGCCGCTCTGCAGGCAGACGGGGCAGGTAGGAGGGTAAAATGTCAGACAACACACTAATGCAAACTCACAAAGAGAGAAGCTGTGGCACTCCAGACGGCTGGCCGCGCTGCATGGCTGGCAAACGCATGACAGCCGCCACAGGCGGCATGCCCTCACCTTCAAAGGCCGTCACACGTGGGATGGTCTCCACGCGGGACTGCATGCGCCGCCCCGCACGCCGCCGGTGCTCGCCCGCGCGGGCGGCTTGCCGCTGCTGCGCCTGCTGTGCCTGCTGTGTCTGCTGCACCTGCTGCTGCTGCTGGGGCTGCTCTGCGGGGTGCCAGAAGCTGCTGTCCTCCGCCTTGAACACCTGCAGGGGGCAGACACATGCAGTGTTGTGGTGGAGTGAACAAACGGGCTCTTTGGGCTGGCCGGAGCGCTATCAGGCAGCAGCAGGAACCGCAACAGGCACAGGTGTGAGGGAGTGCACAGCTGCAACCGGCATGCCGCCGTGGCATAACAAGGCCGCCACTCTCCTGCCCTCCAGCTGCCACCTCCACGCAAGCAGGCTTGCCTGCGCGTCGGGCTCCTTGTAAAAGATTGAGGAGGGCAGGCAGCGCTCCAGGCGCGCCAGGTCAGCATCGGTGAACTCTCCCGCAAAGCCTGCGGTGCAGAGGGTGCAGTGTGGAGGGATGGGCCCGCGGAAGGATGGCGTTGGTGGAGAAGGTTACGGAGGGTTGGCGGGAAGGCTGCTTGCATCCGCTGAGTCACCTCTAAAACATGGCTGGCAAAAGCGGGCCGCCCACCTGCGATGGTCTGGCTGTAGATGCGGTGGCACATGCCGGGCATGTGGCAGTCGGCGGGCAGGCGCAGCCCGCGGTAAAACAGCCTGCGGGGGAGGGAGGGGCAAGATGCGCGGGCGTTGGTGAACTTGAGCGGCAGGCAAGGCGAGCGGGCGGGAAGTCAGGCAGGCACCTCAGTGGCCCAAGCACAACGCAAGCCCGATTGCGCTTCCTGTCACTTCCCGTCCCTCACCTATACACTAGCGGCGAGGCGTTGCACATCAGGCGCAGGCGCACGAGGGTGGCTGCCTCACGGAAGACGATGATCATTCCAAACTTGCCGCCGCTGCTGCCGCCGTCGCTACTGCTGGTGGCGTTGCTGCTCGTGCTCTTGCTGCTGCCCGCGCTAACGGTAGCGTTGGCTGGTGTGCCGGCGATCGCGGCCACTGGCTGCGGGCCCTCGGCAGCAGCGACAGTCTCCAGTGCCCTGGCACGCTCCGCTGCCGGGCTGGTGGCGGCACCAGCGGCAGCGGCGGGTGTTGCAACCATTGCTGCCACCAGCGCCACAGCTAGCAGCAGTGCTGCCAAGCTCGGGCGGCTGCCCTTGCGGCTGCTCGCCCTACATCGCCGCCTGCCGCCGCTAGTGGAAGAAGTGTCCGGCGCGGCAGCCATGAGCGGCAGCTGGACCGCGCCTGCGCAAGCACGCGGCTGGCGGGGCACCGCTCGACGCTAGCGACTGCTCGCCTGCCAAGGGGCGCTGCTGCACGCCCGTTCACAACGGCAGGGAGCCCAGCAGGCTCGCTGCAACTACGCTGAAAGGCCGCGGCCCCGAGTCCCGCGGGCGTGCGCCGGCAAGGCCGCACGCAGCCACTGATCAAACTGGGGGCCAGGTGCTGAGCACGGGAGGGGCTACGGCTGGCCCCAGGAGGTTCGAGTGGCCAAGGCTCGACAGCAACACGCTCGCTGGCCGAGCAGAAGTGCAATGTGTTCGTGTGCAGTTATGGAAGAAAGACATTGCGAGCGGGAGGCGCGAGCGACGAGGTGGTGGCGCACATTTGGTGGCGAGTGTCGAAGCGCGGGGTCTGCCGCCTGCCCGCTGCCCTTCCTTCCCTCACTGGGCACCCCCCAGCCTTGCCCGCAGCCTGCCAAGCGCTCACAAAAATGATTGGAAGAAAATAAGTGGAGAAAATCTAATGCTGGAGCTGCGCAGGCTGGCGCGTGCCACGCTGCACAGTCGCCCCGACGGCCAGCTTCCCCAAGTCCGGGGGCCGATTAGCAATTCACAAATCACACGCGATCGCAAAGAGCCGCCAGCACTACAGGCTGTCGTCCGCCGGCGGCCGCGCCACTATGTAATAAGTCGTGCCAAAGTGCCAGCTGCGGTGGGTGGTAGGATGGGCAAGCAGATACAGGTGGGTCAGGTGTGCCCCGGATAACCAGCCGAGTCGAACCTTCCGTTTTTCTGCCATTCGCAAGCGCACGGCCGCAGCTTGCCCAGCTGAATCTGTGCCGTGCATCTGCCGCTGTCAAACGCTGCTGCTGCTGCTGCTGCTACAACTGCAGCTCGCCATTAAGCAAGCAACCCTCGCCTCTCGCACCGGCTCTGCGACTCCACTTCCAGCCCCGCCTGCCGCACAAGCTTGGCAATGTCGCGGTTCCACCAGCAGCCCCATTTTAAGTGGTGGTCGTCTGCAGGCGTGGGCAGATGTCACAAGAGCCGGAGGGTAATTAAGTCTGCAGTGAAGAGCTGCTTACGGCATGCTGCCGCAGCAAAGCTGCTGTGGACAGCTCCGCAGCTTTGAGAGCTGCAACGCAGCAGCGGCGCAGCCCCAGGCCTCCCTCAGGTCAGCCACTAGACCGCCACCCTGCTCACCTGCGCCCTTGTCCAGCACGGTGTTGATGAAGTCCCAGGTGCCCTTGCCGTGCTGCAGCAGCAGGATGCGCCCGCCCCTCTTGCACACGCGCGCCATCTCCTGCACAAGTGGACCAGGACATTAGGCAAATGGCAGGAGTGTTGCATAAAGGATTCCATCCCACCCTCCCAACCCACCTTCAGCGCCGTGACCGGGTCCTCCTGCGAGCACAGCCCAAAAGTGTCCACCACCACATCAAAGCTGCGCGGCGCAAACGTCTGCCACTGCTTCAGCGGCGGCCGGTGCGGCGGCGAAGCTGCGCCCGCCGCGCCCTCGCCCTGCTGCCGCGGCGTGGCAGGCGCTTCTGCCTCGCCGCCGCCCGCTGCACCACTGCTGCTGCTGGTGCCGCTGCTACTGCCTGCCTCGCTGCTGCTGCCCACACCACTGCTGCTCGGCTCGCCGGCGCCAGCCCTGACCACCAGCTGCTGCGCATCTGCTAGCTCAAAGCGCACAGGTGTTGCTGCAGGCGCATCCCCCTTGTCCAGCATTGCAGCATACTTGTCGGCGGCATTGACGAGCATGGGGCGGCTGGTGTCTGTCAGCGTCAGCGAGCGCATGCGTCCAAGAGGATAGTACGGCAGGTTGCGCCCGGTGCCCGCTGACACCTCCAGGACATCACCCTGAAACAGGGAGGCAAGGGGGCAGGGAGGCAGGGAGGGCGCTTGGAAAGGTAGCTCAGGGAAGGACGTGCGTTGGAGCAGATTGGCCAGATGCAGCCCTTGAGCAAGCCACGCAAGGAGGCGGCAGCTGGAATAACTCCCTCGATTCGCGTGCACCCAGGTTCTTTTTGCCCCAGCGCAGCACACCTCGGCATGCCGCATGAGCCAGCGGCGCATCAGCTTCAGCCCCATGAACGTCTCGTCCACTGAAATCAGGCTGTCATAGGCATCAGCCAGCCGGTCAAAGGTGGCCCGCCCATCAGCTGCCTGGCCTCCGCTGCTGCCCGCCGCAGGCTCCCCGTCGGCCCCCTCGCTGTGGTGGCGGCCGCAGCCGCAGGGCGAGGGGGCGGGCGCCTTGGCAGTCCGCAGGTAGAGGTAGCTGCAAGGGACGAGCCAGGGAGGTATAAGTTTTAGGAGGACAAACGCGCGCTGCCATCGGTGGGTGAGCAATCAGGAGCAAGGAAGACAAAAGCTCGCCGCTGAGCCGATGATACAGGGCAACCGGCTGCGCAGAGATGCAGATTGCGCTCACCCACTGACGGCAGCAGCAAAGTAGACGCCCACGCCCTGCAAGTGCCATGAACAAGACAAGGATGGGGGTGAGTTACTAGTGTCGATGCAGCACCCACAGATGCCGGGCATCCCTGCCCGCTTCCCGCACCGTGATAATCTGCCGAGGTGAGAAGTGTGGCGGCATCAGGCCCTGCTCGACTTGCTATGCGCTCCTTGCTGTGACTTGCAGCGGTCTGCAAGACCGCACATGAAGCAGGATGCACTGAAGTGAGCAGCAGCAGTAGCGGCGGCGGCAGGGGCGGCGGCGGCACACCCCTTGATCCGGCTGCTATCGAGGCAACATGCAAGCAATCCGGTGTCAGCCCGCAGCACACCCATGGGCCAGAAGCCGCTGCAGACCTGCGGTGGACTGAGAGCCAAAGTGAGGCGGAGCAGTGGCGCAGCTAATCGCGCCAACCCAAACAGGGTGCTACGCGGGCAAACTACCGGTCGATTTTCAACACTCCAAATCGCCATCGCTGCACATCCTTGCGCATGGCACCTGCTGCGAGCTGCTTTGCGAGCCCTGCTCTACCGATTGCCAATCATACCGTTCTGGCATTCCATCGGTAGCTCGTACATCGCTGTCACGCCTGATCAGGCCCAGTCGTTGCTTGTGCAAGTGCGCAAAACTTCTGCCTTTCCAGACCCCTGCTCCCTGCTCCGCCTGCACACGCCAGAACGGAATGTGGCTGCGCAGAGCGGCCACTGGGCTGCTCGCAGGCTATCAGCGGCATGCAGCAGCGGCGGCGGCAGGCGGCACCTTGCCGCCCGCGCCGCCAGCGGCAGTGGCTGCGCTGCAGCAGGCCTGCCAGTTCAGCAGCAGGAGGTCTGAGGGGCCAGGCGGGGTAAGCGCCTTTATAACACCAGCATGCACAACGACCGCATCTGCCATGCCCGCCGTGGCGCCGTTGGCCTTGCCATCAGTCTTTTTCTGTCGCCCCGCTTCTGCTTGTGCTGCCCGGCTGTGCCATCCCTCTCGATGCCAAGCTGCAGCCCAACGCTGCTTGTTCATATCTTTTCAGATGCACAACACACTCCCGTGATGACTGTCCTCCTCATGCTACTCATCCCCGCCGCAGCTGGAGCCGCAGCCGTTCCGGCTGGTGGTGCAGCAGGTGGAGGCCGCGCTGCTGGACCCGCAGCTGCCGCCCTCGGTGCTGGCCGACAACAAAAAGGTGGTGGCGGTCATGAGGCAGTTTGTGAAAAATCTGGAGCCACCTGGAGGTGGCTACCCGCCGCCGTTCCGCCACCCACGCGTCACCATGGTCTTCCGGTGCGCTGCGGCTGCCTGGGGCTGTGTATGCATGCAGGCTCGCTGCTGCATTTTGGGGAGGATGCCAGTTGGCACGGCAGCACCTGCGCTTCTGCGGGATGCGACAGGCTGCTACTGCTTGCGAGTGCTGCAAGGGTTCAGCGATTCCTAGGGCACGAAAGTTGAGTGCAGCAGTGGAATGCCAGCCGGGGCCCGTGCCGGCTTTTCGTCTATCAACTGTGCTGGGCTGCCCCTCCGCAACCTGCGGCGCAGGGACCACCTCGCCGGCGGCCAGCTGCAGCCCGTCAAGTTTCACTTCACCACCACCGGCGGCGACTGCCAGAGCGCAGTCAAGGCGAGCTGGAGCAAGCTGCTGCAGCGCATGGGCCTGAACCCAAACTTCTACTTTGATGGCGAGCAGTTCAAGAAGCCGCCGCCGCCCCGGCGGCCAGCGGTGGAGCTCCCGCAGCAGCGGCGCCCAGCAGGTGGGCGGGTGGTGCTGGCGCGCTGTGCATGCTGGCTGCGCCGGGGGCCGTGGGGGTGGTGGCAAGTTGCAAGGTCATGCTTCGTGTGTGTGCTGCCGGTGCACCTGCATGCCATTGCACTCAAGCTGGAGCCATGGACAATACAGCACCCTGCTGAGGCAGCCTCCTTTGTTCCCGTGGTGGTACTGGACTTCACTGCATGCACCTAGCACATACGTCTCTTTCCTACAGCTGTACTACTGGCTTTCTTAGCACGCATCTTGCACAAACATTATGCCCCTGCAGCGGCCCCTCCATCCCCCGAGGAGGTTGAGGCGGTGCGGGCTCGGGCGGCAGCAGCGGGCTTCCCCAGCCAGACCATAACCGAGGAGCAGTTCAAGGAGATGCAGGAGCAGTCGGTGCGTGGATTCGGAGGCTGCCAAGCCTCGAGCACCCTGCATATGCACTGCAATGCCTGGCGCTTTGGGCGCGCTGAGCAGACTTGCACCGAGTGTCAGGAGGGCACTGTCCTGCGCATGCTGCATGGTGCGCCGTGCCGTGGGCCACAACACTTCACTGCTCTTGCAGCACCGTGCTAGCTTCAGCGACTCCTTGTAGACTGGTCCGTACCTGCTGCCTGCTGTGCCTGCTGTGCAGGACGCGGGGCGTGCACAGCGTGCCGCAGAGCAGGACCAGCTGAGCGAGGCGGTTGAGTATTTGAAGAAGATCGACCCCCTGATGAAAGCGGTGGCAGCAGTGCCCTGGCTAGCCAAGTCGGTGCGTGCACGCCATGCAAGCTGCTGCCGGGGTGCAGCAATGGGGTGTGGTGGCTGTGTTCCGCTGTTGTTGGTGGCAGCAAACCGCCGTGATGCACAGCCACTGCGAAGCAGCTGCCGCGCCCCAACCGATGGCCCACTGTCTCTGTTGCTCTACTCAACCAATTGTTGTGGCCTGCAGGGCGAAGTTGAGCAAGTGAAGGCGGTCCAGTCGCGAGTGATGGACACTCTCGAGGCTGGGGGTGAGTGCGCTTGATGCCACACCGCTGGCAATCTGCTGCGCAGTGTTGCGTGGCAGCCGGACGCTAGCAGCCAGTGCACAGCTATCGCGCGCGTGTCAAGCAGCAACGTTGTCGGGCGCCCACATGCGCATCGATCGATCCCCTGAATGCCTCTCCTCTGAGCAGGTTATGATGTGCGAGGGCCGGTGCGGCGCATCTGGCTGGGCCAGCGAGATTTGGAGCTGCTCATCATGCACAAGGACCCGGGCACCGCTCTAGCCATCAAGCAAATCCTGTTCCACGCGCAGGCATTCGATAAACTGCATGGCAAGCAGACCTTCATGCCCAACTGAGCTGCAGTGGCCTTGCCGCGCTGGCTCGAGCAGCTGAGCTTGGCGCGCTGCTGGATCGCATTCGAAAGCAGCCCTGATTGCAAGCCTGCTGCTGTAAGCACGAGTGCGAGTGATTTACACTTCAGAGGGGCGCTGCCAGTCTCAAGGAAGAGGGTGCATATGTACGGCGCGACAGAGGGGCGGCAGGTCAGAGGTGGCACATAAACGGCTGATTTGGAGGGAGAAGAAGTTAGGAAAATCAAATGCTGGGGAGCGTGCGTGGCGGTGAGGCATCATCATGCAAGGTGGACGGTGGGATGAGCTGACGAATCAGAGGGGCCAGAAAGTTCAGAGGATGGGCTGGGACAGGCAGACGCAGAGGGAAGGGCTGGCCGGGCGGTCTGGCACAATATGTCGTGCCGCCACCGGCCGCTCTGGCTGATGTGCACGTGCTACTTATGTCGTGGGGCGGCCCTCCGGGTGTGGGCGCGCTCACCAGTTGCGGCCGGGGTTCAGGGCAATGGGGGTGCTGGCCACACGGGGCGTGGACTGCAGCAGCTTCTCAGTGGCGGCGGCCCACTGCAGACAGGACGGTAGGGGCAGTGAGCGATGGGGTTGAGGCAGAGCATGTGGGCATGCACAACAGACTGGGGCTGTGTATGATCTGTGGAAGCCAGCTTGCGCTGGTTTGCACGCTAGAGCGTCAAAGCCTTTTTTCTCGGCTCGCATTGGAAAGCCAGACCGCGCAGTAGAGGCGGCAGCAGCCTGACCTTGCGCCCAGCCCAGGCGCTGGCCACCACACGGATGGCAGTTGAGCGGTGCAGGCTAAGTTCAACTTGCCTCGGGGTTGGTCACGGACTTGGGCAGCTTAGCCTCGCCGGAGGTGCGCAGGGCAGTCATCATGCCGAAGGCAGCCACGAAGCCAGCACCCACACCGGGGAGCTGCGCACAAGCAAATGGCGTTTGCAAGGGTCAGCGGGGTGGCGGCGGGAGCGGCGGCGGGTGTGCAAGGCGCGCTGACCCGGGGCAGCGCATGCTGCAGGGCAGCCGGGCATCCGCAGTTGGGCTTGAAAACCCGGCAGGCGCGCTGCCCAGCCCTTGCAAGCGTCGCTCAAGCTGTGGGTCGGCAGCCGCTGTGCCGCAATTGCGGGCTAGCACGCGTGCACTATGCCTCAGCCGCGCTCACAAACTCACCAGCTTGGCCAGAGGAGCAGAGGACATGGTGCGAGTGTGGGAGGTTCTTGCGCCGGCGGCGAGCTTGCAGGAGCTGCTGGGGGTGCGGGAAGGGCAGCGCAAGGAGCCGGGATGCCTGCGCGCATCAGCGGCGCCGCCTGTTGGGCACCCAGGGGCATGACATGCGCAGCGCGCCGTTGACTGCACCCGCCGCAGCCGGCGCCGCCCCCGGGGCAGCAGCTGGTGCCAGCGCCGCCTGCTGAGTGGGTTTCCCGCACGCATTACTCCCACCAACACCCAATATGTTAGGGTTGGGTCCCGCCAGCCCCGCCCTGGCAAGCTGACTCAGGTATCCGAGCCAAAACCTGACGCCCCCCGCTGGGAGCGCGATTATGCGCAGGCGCTCAACGCATTGGGTGGAGCCAGGCTTACAGGGCTGCTGGTCAGTGCTGTACCAAGGGAAGGATAGAAGGTTTAGTAGCTGAGCTAACGCATCAGCAGGTAGAGTGGGCAGATGAACAACTTGGGCAGCAGCAAAACCGGGTGAGCACCGTACTACGCGAAGCTGGGGATAGCAGCTAGCAGGGTGACCAACTGCCCTCTTCAGTCATCATGCGGCACAAGGGGCAGCGGCGAGGCAGGCGCATAGGTGACCCGCTGCAGGCAAAGGCCCTTTGCCTCTGCCACCATCCAGCCGCGGAAAGCGTGCCGCTCAGCGCCGCTGCGAGCCTCCCCGCCCGCTGCAAGCGCTGCCGCAATGGCCTCAGCCGGCAGCTGGCCGGTGCCGACCGCCAGAAGTGCGCCCGTCATGTGCCGCACCTGGTTGGCAGGGGAGGGGCAGGGTGGTGGAGCAGGGGTGTGGCGGGCAGAAAAGCACTAGGTGTGGGACATGGTGGGCCACATGCAAGCAAGGGTCCTGCAGCCTACCAAGTCCTGCATGCACGCAGCATGCACAGCCCATACATGCTTGCATGAGAAGAGAGATGCGGACCTCCCCCTGTCCAACTAGCGCACACCTGCTTGTACAGGAAGCCGTTGCCCTCCACCTCGAGCCTGCGGGCAGAAGGACATGCGTGTAAGCGGCAGTCAATTGTGTGACCTTTCGTCCTGGCGCCAACTGGCCGCTCCCCTCATGTTTACGTATACTTCCAGCTCGTACCTGCCCCAACAGTCCAAAATGCATCACACCGCCTTGGCTGTCAGCACCGCATCCAAACCAACACCCATCCCACCCTGCCCAGCCCACCTGACCCCCGCGTCCAGCGGCAGCAGCTCGTAGCGGCGGATCGTCTTGACCGGGTTCTTGCGCGCCCCGTCCTCCGACACGTTTGCAAAGTTGGAGAAGTTGTGCTGGCCCATAAACAGCTGCGCCGCGGCGGCCATGGCGTCCAGGTCCAGCCGCTCCGGGCGGCGGGGGTGATGGCGGAAGCGAGACAGGAACGGGTCTGCCACGGCACCCAGGTGGATGTCGTAGCTGCGATGAGAGGGAGAGGGGCGATAGCGGGAAAGGGCGTGGGTTTAGCGCTGCAGGTTGGTGGAAACTGCGGGGGAGGTGGCAGGGCAGGCAGGCCAGGTGTGGCGTCCTGCAGCTTTGATGGCATGCTGTGATGGCTGCTGAGCTAGCTAGCTTGGTTGTATGCAAGCATTGGCATCCGCTGTTCCACCCTTGAGGACCTCCTAAACCCCATTCACTCCTCACCTGTACGTCTTGCTGTCAGCGTAGCGCACATTGAAGTCGGGCGCCACCGCCTCCACCGCCACCGCCCGGATGTCTGGCGGCAGCCGCGAGTTGAGCGCCCGTTGGATGCTGCTGGGTGCCAGCTGCCGGCGGCAGCTGAACTGCGCCACCTGCCCGCGAGCGTGCACCCCCGCGTCTGTCCGCCCCGCCGCCTGCACCTTCAACACCTCCCGAGGCTCACAGGTCAGTTTGACCAGGGCCTGCTCAAGCCGGAGCTGGATGGTGGGCTTAGTGCGGGGGCCCCGCGGCTGGCCGGCTGCTGCTGGGGGCGCCATCGGCTGCAGTTGGAAGCCGCTGTAGCTGGTGCCGTCGTACTGCAGAGTGACGGCATAGTGAAAGAATGCGCTGCCCTCCTGATCGCTGCTGCCTGCCTGCTGTGTGCTGTCTGCCTGCTGCTGCTGCTGCTGCTGCTGCTGCTGGCCGTGTGCCTGGCCGCCTGCCTGTGGCTCCCCTGCCGCTCCTTCCGCCTGCTGCCCTGCCCCAGGCCTGCACGGCAGCAAGAGAAACCAAGTATGAACTCGGCGGCCAGCAGCAGGGAAGGCAGCAGGTTTGGGCAACTAGTTCAGGTCAACATGCGGCCTGCTGTTATCCCCTGCGCTCACCAGGGCACATCGCCGCTCAGTCGCGGCGAGTGCGCCGCCGTGCGCCACCGCGCTTCCCAGCAACCTCCTCCTCTTCCTCGTCCTCTGCTGCCTGCGCCTGCTGTGCGGCCGCCTTGCCGCCTGCGACAGCAGGGGCTGCTGCTGCTGCTGCTGGCTGCGACTTTTGGGAGCGGTTGATGAGGAAGCTGCCCAGCAGGATGGTCACCGCACCCGCCCACCACTGCAGGCTGGTGGCCTCTGGCAAGCAATCAGGAGGGTAGGAAGGCAGCGGGTTATAAAAAGCATGTTAGCGGTGACAGTGCACAAGCAGCCGCCATCAATGCATGGCGCAGGCGCATTTCTTCCACTGCCGCCGCTGCTGATGCTGCTGCTCCTGCCAGCGCTGTGCTATTATACTTGCCCCCAAATACGGCTCGGCCCAGCAGGCCGGTGGCGGAGATGTTGACCGCCGTGGTGGCGGCGGTGGAGGCCAGGGAGGAGTTGTGGCGCAGCGAGCGGCTGTACAGCGCCAGCATGGCGCCGTTGGCCTGCAAGAAAGGTTGGGCAAGGAAGTGGGAGCCGGGTGAGTGTTGGGGCACATTGGCTGGTTAGCAGCCTGCGCTGTACGCTGGAGGCACAGCAGCGACTGCAAGGTGGGTGAATAGGCAGCCCCAAAGGCGCTTGCAAGTTGCTGTGCCGCACTTACCAGGGCCAGCAGGCCGTACAGCAGCACGGAGGCCAGCGTGCTGATCCCCGGCTGGCCCGCAAGCTTGCCGCATACTGCCGCAAACGCTCCTGCGAGGGCAAAGCGGAGGTAAGTTTGCGTGAGTAAGGTGGAAGTGACGATGCCTCAAAGAGCTTTGCAAGCTGTGCACGTGCTGCGGTCCAACAGAGCACTGGTGCCCTGAAAATCACCTGCCGTGCCGGCGCAGGCGCAGAGTGCAAAGCCGAGCAAGCTGCCTCCCAGCTGGTCCAGAGGGTCCATGCTCCTGCAGTGGGGACGGCAGCAAGTGAGGCCGGGAGCATGGCAGAGGCAGCGGCGGTGGCGGTGGCGGCGGGCAGGCGGCGGCGGCAGGGCGGGCGAAGCGGCAGCGACAATGCGCTATGCCGTAGAGTTCACATGGCTCTCACCGCTGCGCAGACGGCGGTGCGAGGGCCAAGGAAGGCTGTGCTGGGAGGGACAGAACAGGGTCGGGGAGGCCGCTTTGAGCATGACGCGCTTTAAGTTCGACTGCAAACAGCACGTTCATGGTGTCGGCAACCATTGATTGCTTCAATGGCTGGGCCTCCCGCCGGTGCGTTCGCAAACTCACCTGTGGCGGAGCTTGTTTGAGGCTCACACCACCTCACTGGCCTCGATGCACCCTTACAATCAGCTGGCAATGCATGCAAGCCGGCCAGGGCGCTGCTTCAGCCTGCCATGGCGGCAGCACGCAGCGGGGCCGCCCTCGTCTGAGTGGGGCCACCTGCTGCCAATGTGCATCTTACAGCACGCTCCAGTGCAATTCAGCAAGTGTACACGTTTCAATAAGCGAATCAAGAATCAGGGGTTGACAATGGCAGCCAGCGGCTGCTTCAATCCAGCGAGCAGTCACACTTCAGCAGCGCAGGTACACGCCGGTCCCAGCCTTGCTGCCCTGCACAGGGGACATGGGGCAGAGACGCTGGCTTGAGGGCCAGATACGATTCAGGGCAGCCAGTAGTTGCATCTGTGTGGAAGACAACCCAATCAGCAGCAGCTCTCACCCAGCCCAGCCCCACTCACCGGCGCCGCCGGCTTGGTGCCGCCGGCTTGGTCGCGGAACCAGGGCGCCCGCGTGGCCTCCTTGGAGCGCGCCGCAGCCGACAGCTGGTAGGCCAGCAGCTCCTTGGCATCCCCCTCTGGCAGCTGCAGGTGTGTGTGGGGACAGGGGCACAGGTGGACTGGTGGTTGAATTGGCAGGGCAGGGCAGGGCACATGAACGGTTTGCTCTCTTAAGCCCACAACCGCCCACCAGCACCAACCGCCCAGCACCCACCTGCGGGGCCTGCTTCTTGCTCGCTGCCACGTGCAGCTTGGAGCTGAGCTGCTTCAGGTTGGTGTTGGTACGATCTCCCAGGGGCAGCGGGCGGGCGGGAGCGGGCGCCACAGCAGCGGCGGGCTCTGCCGCAGGAGAGCACAGAGCCGTGTCGCAAAACACGGGCAGAGCGGGGAGGGGGATGGGCAGGTGGCGGGGCGGGGGCGCTGCAGTGGGTGCTGCCGCGTCCTGGAAGGAGAGGGCCTTGGCCACGGAGGCCAGCGCCGCGCGCTTCTCAGCGGGCTGCAGCGAGCCAAACCACTGGCCCAGCTCGGCCAGCTCGCCCTCCTGCTCCGCCGCCACCTCGCCCATCAGCCCCTCCAGCTCCGCCAGTGACACGGCTGTGGTCTGTGGTGCCTCGTGCGCCCGAGCCTGGGGCAGCGGCACCGGCGGCACTGCCAGGGTGAGCGCGCCGGATGCCAGTGGCAGCGAGTAGTCGACTGCATGGATGGGTGCGGGAGCACATGGTCGGTTGGAGGTTGGGTGACCTTGGAGCCTGAGGTTGACCGGTCAGCTGGGGAAGTTGGCGGCTGCGGTGGCACAGCGAGCTGTGTTCTGCTCGTACGGTGCTGGCAGCAACATGGGCAGGCACAAGGCTTGAGCACTGTGCGCTGGCAATCATTCGAGGCACAAGGCCCGAGCAGCTGCGCCCGAACTATGCGCACCTGGCACAAGCAGGATCGGCAGGCACCCAAAGTGCTGGCTCAGGTACGTCAGCGTGCTCTGGTCCATGGTGGAGAGCCCTCGGCCCTGCTGCGGGTTGTACCTGCGGAAGGAGCAGGGGCTAGGCGGCGAGCCAGTGGGGCGTGAATGCGGCGGCACGGCGGCAGGGCGGCGGCAGCGGGCGGCGGTTGGGTCGGGCGGAGCCTTGGACGCCGCTCCAGGGCCTCCGCGTCGCCAATGCCGGCCGGCAGGGCAGACGAACTCGCCAGCCGACGCGCCGGCCGCCCTCCCCCGCTTCCACTCACCGGCCCCACCAAGTCGGCAGGCTGAAGGGCTGGGGCTCCATGGCCGCTGGTTGAGGAGGGCTGGAGGCTGGTGGCACGGTGACGAAAGGCCAAACAACGACCTCAACATGGCCGCCGCCGCCGCCAAAGTGCGCCGTCCGCGCATGCGGCTGCCCATGTGCTCGCCCCTTGCTCTCTTATCATCAAATTGGTAACACTGCTTGCTCTCAGATAGACAATCAAATCAACATCACAGCAGCAGGCGCTCGATGGCCTCCGCCACGCCGCCGCTATCGTTGTCAGCCACCACCAGCTGGGCGGCCGCCTTCACTCGGGGCACCGCATTGCCCATGGCCACTCCCATGCCCGCGCCAGTCACCATGCCCAAGTCGTTGCCGCCGTCCCCGATGGCAACCATGTCAGAGGCGGGCACCCCCAGGTCCTCCAGCAGGTGCTCGATGGCCCGCCACTTGTCCCAGCCTGCGCATGGGGCAAAGAAGCGCAGCGCACGTTGAAGCGCCGCCATTGGCTGCGGGGTGCTGCCGTGCTGCTGCTGTTATGTATTGCAGTCACCCGCTGCCCCTGCTTGACCCACTCACCGCTTGGCACCACCTCTGCAGGCATGGGCGCAGGGAGGGGGAGGAAGAGGAAAGTCAGGAAATGCACCGTGCTCCTCGCGCTCGCTGCTCCAACGCAATGAACACGCCCACAAACGCACTTGGTTTGCAACAATCACAGCATGCTGGGCAGCATCCAACTTCCGGCCAGCCGCCTGACTTCACTGACCTAGCATGTCTGGCACTGCCTGCATTGTCTCCGCCTCCACGCCCTCCAGCGCCTGAGCCCAGTGGGGCTTCAAATGCGAGTCCACCACCTGCGCAGCGGGGCAGCAGCGTGTTCGGGGCCCGCAACAGCTCAGCTCAACGGCAGGAGCCGGCCGCAAGCTGCCACTTGCTAGCTGACAACGGACCTCAAGCTGCAACCTGGCAATGCCCAGCACCCACAACGCACATCAATTCCCAAACAAACTTGCCTCTGGCCGCGTCATGAAGAGCAGCTTGCGCAGCGCGGGCCCCTGCATCACCTCGTCCAGCGAGCTGACCGACGCCAGCGGCTCGTAGTACCTGCCAGGGTGGATATAGCAGGCTCATTTACACACACAAGCAGGATTTGGTGGCACATCGCAGGCAACGTGCGAATGCTGCTCGCCTGCCTGCAGGCGGCTCTTGCTGCAAACGCCATGCGGCCAGCACCCACCTGTCGTGCCCCGGCTCCTGGCCAGCCAGCCTGCACGCGTTCAGCACCCACCCATCCAGCAGCCAGCACCCACCTGTGGTGCAGCTCTTCCAGCTCGGGGTGCATCTTGTGCGTGACGCACTCCTCCTCCAGGAAGCCGCACACCGGCACATCATGAGTGGCTGCAAATTCCCAGGCCGCGCGAACCACCTCCATGGGAAGCGTGCCGCCGGCGATCAGCTGGCCGCGGCGCCCAAAGGCTGTGAGGCCTGTGCATGGGAGCGGGGGGGGGTGCATGGGTGGCAGGATGAAGGTGCCGAAAGAGCGCTAGGCGGGCAGTTGACACAGAGGCCAGGCATGCATTTAGCAGTTGCACATCCTGAAAACAGCCACACAATCACAGCTTTGGGTAGCAATGCTGTTGTGCCAACCTGTTGTCAAACCCTGCCCTCACCCTGCAGGAAGACGCCAGGACCAGAGGTGGACACCACCAGCCCCTCTCCAGCCAGTCCCACAGCCTCCATGGCTCGGATAGCCGCCGGCCGGGCCTTGCCAGTTGCAAGGAACACAGTGACGCCTCGGTCCAAGGCCGCACGGATGGCAGCCACAGAGGACGGCAGCACGCGGCTGCGGCTGTCTAAAAGCGTGCCGTCCTGCAGCAGAGCGTGGTGGCCCGACAGCGGTAGCGCGGTGAGTGCCTTTTCACACTAAGTGGGTGCTGCGTGTGATGGAGCAAGGCATATATGCAGGCGAAAGGCCACAACCGGGCTGTGCTGGTCTTGTGCTGCTGGCATGAAATCGATCGTCACAAGTCGGCTGCTTCTGCCTCGCTATTCAGTTGTGCCGTGCCAAGACTGCCTCACACTGCTGCACTGCTCAAGTGATGCCTCACCATACTCCAGTGCTGCCTGCAAAATGCCTAAGCCGCCTCACCATGTCTAGTGCCAGCAGCTGCGCCTCTGCTCGAGTGCGCCACCGCTTCACCCGCTCCTCAGCGCTGCCCCCTGATGCTGCTGCTGCCGCCGCAGAGCTGGAGGGGCCTCCCTCTGGCATGTGGAGTGATGCTCCTGTGCGCAGGCAGAACGTGATGTGTTGCAGGGGGTGTTCGCGAGAAGGTGGAAGTGTATCTGGGGAAAACTGCTGAAGATTAATATTTGATTTGGGTTCACACTGTGGCATGCAGAGCACTTGCATAAGCAGGACAGTACAGTAGTGGGGAGCACATTTTGCATGTGCTGCGGTGACGCTGGCTGCAGCATGGTCACCCACCTCTGCCACTGCTGCTGCCGCTGCCGCTGCTGCCTTGGTCGTCGTCGCCGTGCAGGCCCTCTCCCGCGCCACCCACTGCTGTGATGAGGCCCTGCCCCTTCCAGCCCAGCGCCTTCAGGATGTGCTGCTCAGCTGCCGCCATCTCCTCCGCCTCCTCTGGCCCTGCGGCAGCAGCAGAGGGAATGCACAGTTGGTGTCAGGGAGGCATGCCATAGCTTAGCCCTGGTAGGCAACAGGTGCTCGCGGCGATACGTCCTGCTGCCTCCGGCACGTGGAGTGCACACCCCAGCACAAAGTGCCTCAGGATTCAAATGCCGAGCGCTCACCCTCCTCAAGATTGTATCCCATCAGCTGCAGCACGCCGTGCACCAAGCGTGCGGACAACTGGCCATGGCCACGGCAGCAACGCACAACTTGATTGCTCACCCTCCTCGTGGTCGTATCCCATCAGGTGCAGCACGCCGTGCACCAGCAGCACGCGCGCCTCGTCCAGCAGGGCGTACCGCCGCTCAGCTGCCTGGCGTGCCGCGGTATCCAGCGAGATGACGACATCCCCCAGCACGTTGACCGGCAGCTGCGGAGAAGGAAAAATGATGAGGCATGGTTGAGATGGTGAGCAACCTATATCGCCTAGCGCGTTGACTGGCAGCTGCAGGGCAGAGACAGGCAATGCAGGAGTGGGTGGTATGGACGAACTTGCAGCATGCACTTGGAGCAGGCGGGCTGGAAACTGGTAAACACCAACACGCCCAGCGCCGGCCGCATGGCAACGTACACAGCAGCAGCAGGAGCCGCGCCGGCAGGCAAATGCTCCCGCAGGAGACAAGGCTGCTCGGCCACCCACCTCTGGCTTGCACCCGGTCTCATCCTCATCGTCCTCCAGCCCAAACGACAGCAAGGCAGGCAAACGCCCTTCGTAGCTCAGCAAGCGATGTCAACAGCCCACCTCTGGCTTGCACCCCGTTTCATCCTCGTCATCCTCCAGCTCAAAGGACAGCACATCCGTGGGGCCGTCCACGCCCCGCCACTCCCGGTTCAGCTCGGTGATGTGCGCATCGTCGCACACAACCAGGCTGAGCTCCAGGGGCGCTGCAATGGCAGGTGTATGAGGAGGGGCCATCAGCTCGTTTGGACGGGTGCTCGGGCTGGCGGGCGGAAAAGTTGCAGCAGGGGCTGCCGTCAAACATTCCAGCGCCTCCACCGCAACCAGTCCACTGCACGCTATGCAGCAAAATCGCCAGGCACTGTATAAAGCTGCTTTAATGCAGGCGAAGCACCCACCAGGCGGCTCCTCCCGCTCTTCCTCCTCTTCAGCCAGCACATAGAGCACCGCCTGCTTCGCCACCGCCAGCCCGTCGGCGTACAGCTGCTCGCACAGCTGCTCCAGCTGCGCCTCGCTGCAACAAGAGAAACACAAAAGTGGCGTTGCAGATCGGTAAACAGTTGCACAGCATGGGTCGCATCTCAAAAACGGCATGCACAGTTCCAATGGCTGGCCAGAACGCACCTCATGCCTGCGGGCTCGCCCTCGATCATCACCCCCACATCGGCCTTGATGTCTGCCTCGGAGAAGGCACGAGCTCGCCACGCATGCGAGCTGTGCAGCTGCTGGCGGTGCGGCAGCAGACCGGCGAGGCGGGCGCCGCCACTGCCGCCGCCACCGCCTGCTGGCTGCCAGCGGCTGTGCGGCGCGGCTTGCTGGAAGGCTCGCGGCCGCGTGCACAGGTCCCTGGCGCCCAGCAGGGCCCGCAGCGCTCGCTGCAAAGCAGCGGGCTGCGTGGCGGCGGCCGCCCGGCACAGGCGGGCCAGCAAAGGCATGTCGACACGCTGCCGAAATCGGAAATGCAGCTGTATAGCCCTGCAAGGCCCACTCTGCGCTGCATGGGCGCTCGAGCGCAGCCTCCAGGGCATCGGGAGGCCAGCGGCGTGTTTGAAGGCTGAGTGCAGCCCCCGACATCATCAGTGCCAAGATCTGGACGGGCAGGCCGTGAGAGGCAGGAGTGCGCAGTCTCGGCTGCCGGCGTTTGCTCGTCTGTGCCTGCAGCGGGTGCCGCGGCTGCTCACAAGCGATCGCGGATCGCTGCGGAGCGCCTGACCGTCCCAGCAGGCGAGGGGAAGCTGGGAGACTGCCGCTACTACCGCCGTCGCACGCCCGTCGCCGCCAAGGCGGTTGCGTACCCAACAAGCAGCATCCCTTTGCACGCCGCAGACGCCTAGTGCAGCATGGCCCAGGATCAGGAGCCGCAGGATGCAGCGGCGCCCGCAGAGGCGGCCACTGTAGCGCCCGGCAGCAGCGGCGGCGGAACGCCCGCTGAGCCAGATGTTGCCGCGCTCCCAGCCATGGTTCTATTCCGCTGCAAGGAGGCGTACGGTGCGTTCCAAGGCTGCTGAACACTTGAGTTTCTGTCTCCTCCCGCTGTTGCTACCGATTGCTGCCATCTGCTGCGATCTACCGCTGCTGGTGGCATTGGCACAGCCTCGGTCCCACTGGCTACTCCTTTTCGACCACCAACCCAACCTGCATGCCCCTTGCCTGCAGTCTACCGCGTGCCACCCGCCACAACTGTGGGCCACCGCGCAGAGCTGTGGGACGTGAACAAGGCGAGGAGGGGCTGCTGCTACCAGCAACTGAGTGGGTGCTGCAATTGGCAAGCCGCCTGCACGTGATGCGCAGCCCTGCGCCTGCAGCCAATGTCCGCAGGGCGGAGGCCAACTGGACAAGCACTCCTGCTGCTGCCTGCTCCCCTGGTGCAGTGGCTGGCCACAGTTATCCTGCGTGTGGTGCAGGCCGATGATGACGCCTATGTGCGGCTGATGGACGAAAAGACAGGCGAGCGCGCCGGGGTGGCCAGTGCACCAGCCCAGGGCCGATTGGCATGATTTGCTGCCGCTAATCTGCCCTGGCGGGCATGTTGCACCAGCAGGGCTGCTTGCGGTGCTGGTACACATATAGCTTGCCCTTGCTCTGTTGGCCTGCACTAGAGGCTATGGCTGGCGCCCTGCCGACCACCTCTCCAGCAACCCCACCGCCACATGCAAGTAATAAGCAAGGCCCACCCCACCTGCAGGCGAGCTGTTTGCTGAGTGCCCCGTGCCCACGGACAAGCCGCTCCAGACCGCGATCGAACCAGTGATCGACTCTAGCAGATACTTTGTGCTGCGCATCGTGGACCGAGTTTCTGGGCGCCACGCCTTCATTGGTATGTGTGCAGGGCCGGGACAGCGCACCCTGTGTGTGTGATGCTTGTGGGCTTGCCATGCCCCCTGCCAGGCCAGCTGCAGCGGCCTGCCTGTGACGGGTGACCAATCAGCCGCGTGCACCCTACCCACTTGGTTAACGTGCTTTGCAATGTTTGGCTGTGGCCGCAGGCGTGGGCTTCCGTGAGCGCAGCGAGGCGAGCGACTTCAACGCCGCGCTGCACGAGTTCCTGCAGGCGAGGCCTGGTCCCGCTGCTGCTCTGGAAGCACTGTGCTGGTAGCAGACTGCTTGTAGCAGTTTGCTTTGCAGCTGCAGCTGGAAGTCCCTGCCGCCACCCCGCCGTCCGCCTGTCTGGGTTCGAGTTTTCAGACTTTACCATTCCCATTCTGCTGCAGTACATCAAGCGCAAGCGGACCGCGGAGGCGATGCGGCATGCATATGAGGAGCGCCTGCAGGCAAGGCTGCCGATGGTTGTATGAGATGTGGACTTTTTAACTGCAGACCGCCAGTGTGGCAGTGCTGTCCCGCTTTGAGAGTAGGCGAGCTGCAAAGCGGTGGGCAGCACTGTTAGCTGGCATGCTTGCTGAACCGGCATGTCCCTTCCTTCAACCCTTGCAGAGCCAGGCCAGTGCCGGCAGCGAGAGCAGCGAGGCGGCATCCCCGTTGGCGCCCCTGCCAGGTGCACTGCGGCTGTGTGCTGGAGTCGCTGAGTTGTGCATCGTGTGCCAGCACATCATGCTTGCTTACGGCCAGGGTACAACTTGCAAAGAAGGACTCTGCCGTCGTTCTCTGTCATCGTTCAATTTAGCCCCTGTTCATCACTCAATGTATCCCCTATTTGCATACTCCTGCAGACCTGAGCATCAAGGAGGGGGAGACGCTGCGCCTGCGCATCAACGCGCCCAAGATCGCGGGCATGTCCAGCTTTGTGAGCGGCGCGGGGGCGCGGCGCGGCGTGCTGAACAAGTGAGGAGGAGAGGGAGGGGAGAGGAGGGAGGGGAGAGAAGGGTGGCGGAGGTACAGGAGGAGGGTGGGGAAGGCAGCTGGGGAGGGCAGGCAGAAGCAGCATTGCACGTGTGTGCCCAGCCTTACTGTTGCTAACTGCTAGCGAGCTCTGGAAGGTACTGCCCTTCCGTTTTGTTTCCCAAGCTTTCCCCGCCCGCGCTCCCTCTGTGCGCAGGAACTTCAGCCTGATCATGGACGGGCACGGCGGCACGATTGCCGCGATGTCTTCGCCATCCCCCGGCAGCAGCCCCAAGGTGGCCATGAGCGTCAGCCCCAGCCTGGAGGCAGGAGGGGGCAGCCCTTCTTCAATGAGCGGCACCCTGCCCGCCCGCCTGCCGCGCGTCAGCGGAGCGGGCGATGCAGAGCTGCAGGCGCGGCTGCAGGGACTGCACCTGGCGCAGCGCGCGGCGCCTGCATCGGCAGACGGCGGTAGTGCAAGCGCCAGCGCAGCCAGCAGCTCGATGGCAACGGCGGGCGGGGCGGATGACGACGATGGCTTTGGAGACTTTGAGGCAAGCTCTTGTGGTTGTGCTCTCATGGATCAGCAGGAATGGCGGTCGATTCGAGCTAGGCGGGGGACGTGTGGGATGCAGCTGCATGTCGTGGTGACTAGCGCAGGCAGCCATGCTGCTTTGGCTGAGTTCCGGCAGCCATCGTGCATCTGAAGCTGTACGTTGTTTTGTGCCTGCAGGTGGCATCTGCGGCGCCAGAGGCGGCGGCAGCGGCAGCGGCAGGCGGCAGCGCTGCCCCCAGCAGCAGTGCGGTGCAGCAGGCGGCGCCCTCATGAGCCTGTCGGCTGGCTGTTTCGCACTCGTCCTCTTCTTTTGCTCTCGCCGCGCTTGCTCAGACACTGTAGAGCACAGACTGTCTATGGCAGGCTTTCGTGAGAGGCTCTGGAAAGGCAGCAGCGCAGCTGGATGGTGGGCTACAGCCGCTGGTTGTGAGTTTACTTTGTTACATAGCCGCCGAGCGGTGCTGATGCTTATTCAATGAGCGCAATGGCGCAGGTGGGCCGGCAGCGGGGAGGGGCCAAGCGGGAGGGGTGAGGCTGAGCTGCAAGCAGGTGATTGACGAGTGGAAGATGCAGGATGCAAAGGAAATGCTGGCGAGGCTGTACACGTGCCAGGCGGTTTCATTTGAGGACATGAAAAGGCAGAAGAAATTCCACAAGGGGATTTTTGGACTCGGTTGATGGGGAGGAAGGGCCGGCAAAAAGGAGCAGGGGGCAGGCAGATGCAGGCGGCGCGGACTCAACTTGCACCCTTGTATCTGCGCTGGCCCACCGGTAATGGCTACAGGGGGGATGGGGGCACGCCCAGAGGAACGAGAACCCTCACACTCAAGCGCCCGCCGGCTGCTGGCTGGCTTCGGCAGTGCCGCCATCTGCGCCTCCGCCGCTGGCATCTGGCAGCAGCAGGGCCCGGAAGGAGGCGTGCCGCCCCAGGATGCCCCTCAACTCAACAATGACTTGTGAGAAAGTGGGACGGTCGGCGGGGTCCTGGGCCCAGCAGCGGCGCATGAGCGCCACGAACGCCTCGTACAGCGGGGCGGGGGGCGGCGCTCCCGGCAGATCGGCCAGCGCGGGCACCGGCAGCCGCTCGCCGGAAGTGATCATGAAGACGAGCTGGTGGCGAGAAAAGGGAGGGGAGGGCAGGCAGGTGGAATGCAGTGTGGGTGGGGTAGGGTCGGCGGAGACATGGCAGTCTGAACATGCGATCCTGGCAACCACACTCAGCATACGACATGCCTGCATGCAAGGACCGATTTTTGGCAGCGCAATCTGCACTTGCCTGGAAGGGGTTCTTGCCCTCCCGCTCCCACGGCGTGCGCCAGGTGAGCAGCTCCCACTGCAAAGACAGGAGGGTTTAGGGAGACTTCAATGCTTGCGCTGCTTTTCCCACCAAGAAAAGGACTACCGTGCTTGGTAACTAAACAGCCATTGCCCGACGCTGCGCCCCTTTCGCCACCATCTCTATGAAAAGCAACCCTGAAAATGTTGCCTTGGGCTCACCATGACCACGCCAAAGGCAAACATGTCTGAAGCCGCGGTTGCAGCGCCGCCCGCCAGCACCTCTGGTGCCAGCCACCTGTGGTCAGGTGAAGGTGAAGGGGCACAAAGGGCGTGGGTAAGCATGTGTCAATTTCAAGGAACGTGTGAAATGCAATCTCTATGCGATTCAGCACTGCTGCTGCAGGCAGATGTGCAGGATGTTGAAGGTGCGTCACAGGCAGGTGGAGAGCATGGTGCACGTGCTGCCTCGGTAGACTCACCGTGGGTTGAGCATGCCGCCGCCCACGGAGCTGGAGTGGCTCCGAGTCGCGTCCAGAAGGGAGGACAGGTTGAAGTCGCAGAGCTGCACAGGCGGGCGAGAACACAATCGGTGGAATGAGTGCAAAGCTGTGGGAAGATGGGATGCTTTGGCCTAGAGGCACGCCAGGCGCACGGCCCCGGCAATCGGTTGTTTGCAGCGCACCTTCACGCGCCAGCCGGCATCCACCTGCAGGCGAGCGCACAGGTGAAGGAGAGGGGCAGCTTGGCAAACACGAAGAAAGCAGAACCAGCGCGGGCCACGCATGAACGCACCGCCACGCCTCTATGCAAAAACAAATTTCGCACCAACAGGTTTGGAGACTTCAAGTCGCGGTGCAACACATGCTGGTTGTGGAGGCACAGCATGCCCTGCGCGCATGCAGGGGAGGAAGGCGCTATGGTCAGCAGCCACGGCAGGCCGGACAGCACGCAGCAGCCAGGACACTGCAGCTACCAGACCCTGCAGGCATGCACACGTATGGCTACAGCTCGTACTGAGCATGAAGAGGCTCAATTTGAGGCTTGCCTTTGCGGCATCCAGCGCCATGTTGAGGCGGCGCGTCCAGGTCAGGCTGGCGGCCGCCGCCGGCGACTGGGCCGCGGCGCGCAGGCAATCAAACAGGGAGCCACGAGAGCAGTACTCTGCACAGGCAAAGAATTTGCATGGGGTGGAGGTTTACAAGTGGAGACGAATGATTTGGCAGCAAGCGCGTGAGCAGCTGCCGTGCAAGCTGTTTGGTGCTTTGCAAGGACGGGGTGTGGGTGGCTGATGGGTTGGGCCGAGGGAGCAGCATGCACCCCCATGCAGAAAAGCCGCAATTAAGTCGGTCTGAACGTGCGAGCCCTTTTATAGCCCACCGGAAGCAAACCCACAGGCCTGAGGCTCACCAGTGATGATGGAGGGTGGGCTGTAGGTGAGACCCAGGAACAGCACCTGCAGAGCAAAGAATGGCGCGGCGGCAAGTGCCGATTAGGTGCATGCCCTTCAGACAACACTTTCATGCCTCCTTCAGGACAATGCCATCCACACCAAGCCCAAGCACGCGGCAGCAGTTACATGCGAACAATGCTGCTGCCTCCCCCCTTTCGGCTCACTATGTTGGGGTGCCGCAGGGACGCCATCGTGCTCGCCTCCTGCGAGGGCAGCAGCCATTGTATGTAGCTTATGCGATAGCACTGAGAGGAGGACTGGTGCTTAGCATAATGACGGCACCAACCCAGGCACACCATATGCCCTGCCACTCCCACCCCGCAGCAAGTTGTGCATGTGCATGCGCGCACACACAGAGCGCAGGCCAAGGCCCCCACCAGCTCACCCGCTGCAGCGCCTGCATGACGGGCATGGAGAGGCTGAGGCTGCTGTCGCCGCTGCGCACCGCCGCCGCCTCGTCGCAGCCCATCAGCAGCTTGACGGCGCAGGGCGTCTCCTGCAGCGTCGCCAGGTAGACCTGCAGGAGGGAGGGTATTAAGGATGGAAGCTTTGAGCCGGGATTCTTCTTTCCAGCCAGGCTAAGGCATCAGTGAGCCATCACGCAGGAGGCTTCAGTCCCTTCCTTTCCTCCCACACTCTCCCCTGCCGCGCACCTGACCATAGGAGCCCGACCCCAGGGGCCGCACAAACTGCAGTGCCGAAAACTTGAGCTCCCAGGGCGACAAGAAAGCCTTCTGAGCGCGGCTCCTGCTGCGCTGGTCAAGCGCCTCTCTACTGGGCTGCACCTGAGGGCCGCCCAGCTGCACGCCTGGCGCTAGTGCGCCTCCCGCTGAGCTGCTTGCACCACCCTCAGCGCCAGATGTTGCAGCGCCTGCAGCTGGCTGGCCTGGCTGTGCGCCGCCTGCTGGGACGCTGCCGCCGTCGCCTGTGCTGCCGCTGTTCTCCTCTGCTGCAAGCTCCTCCTGCTGCGCTCGGGTGGCTGCCCAAGACAGCAGCAGGTCGGGCGTGTCGCTGCAAGCACGAGTTTGGGCAGACAGGTGCACACCTCAGAGTAGCGCAACACAAGCGAGCAGGTGCCAGCGGCAAGGGTTTGTGCATTTAGCTTTCACCAAGCGGCCTTCAACCCAATTGCGTTGGCTTGCAGGGGCTGCACGCAGCACTGCCGCGCCACGCATTGCCCCGCACACCGCCCCACGCTCACCGTCCCTCAGGGCTGCTGCCAGTGAGGTGCACCAGTTTCATGCCGCCGCTGGCCGCCTGCCCCGCCTGCTCCTGCCCCGCTGCACGTGCAGCGGCGGCCCAGAGCTCAGCTAGCTCTTGAACGCCGTCTGGATCCTCTGAAATGGGGGAGTCGGGATCGCTGTCCCCGCCCACAGGCATGCTCCTGCTGCCGCTGCCGGGTGCTAGCAGTGAACCGCTGCTCAGTGGCTGCATCGAGCCGCCGCTGCTGACTCCGCTGCCGGAAGCGCCTCCCTTGGCAGCCTCCAGGTCGGTGTTTGGGGAGGCATCGGCATCCGCTGCCCCAGCCGCGGCTAGCAGCCGCCGCTGCCGCCGGCGGCGGCGCATCAGCACAAAGCCCGTTGCTGATGCCACTGCGACGGCCGCGCCTGCAAGGGGAATAAAAGGAGACGAGGGCTGAGGATGATCTGCTGGTGCCTATTCTGCAGCCTGCCGTTAGTCGAGTTGCCTGCCGCAAGCGATTGCCTGCGGCATGCAAAACTCTATGCCAGCACGCAGCCCCACCTGCGATGGCACCGCCCACAATTGCGCCGATGTTGGTCTCAGTGCCGCCGCCCTGCTGCGACTCCCACCAGCGGCGCTGCTCCCACCACTGGTCGGAGCTGCTAGTGCCGTTTGCCTGTGCGATGGGTAGGCAAGCACAAAAGCAGATATGTCATGGAGTCAGTTGTAGCTGGGCGGTTGAGGCTAGCACGAAACTGTGCAGCAGGCCACGTGGGCCGCACAGCATCAGTGACAGCCGCACACAGCATGCAGCATGCTCCCATCCTGCAGCACATGTATGCATGCTTGCCTGGTCGCTGCTGCTTGGGGGCTCTGGGATGGGCGGCGGCGCCGACTCATCGCCGGCCCCAGCTGCAGTCTCGTTGCCTGTTGCAATGGCTGCACCTTGCTGATCGGCCACATCCACAGCTGCGGTGCTGTTGCCGCCATCGCCACCGTTGCTGCCGCCATCTGCGCCGCCGGCGCCCCCGCTGTCGCCCCCAGCTGTGCTGGTTGTGTTGCTGCTGGTTGTGTTGGGACTAGCACTTCCGCTTGGGCTTGGGCTGGGGCTGGGGCTCAGACTGGGGCTGTTGCCGGTGGTTGTGCTGCTGTTGGAGGCAGCAGCTGGTGCAGCAGCAGCTGGTTCCGGCTGGACAGGCGGGGATGCCTCCGCATCAGCTATTGCTGCCGCCACCGACGTGGTGGTTGTGACATTCGCAGTGCCGTTGCCTCCCGCTGCAGCGTCGGCAGCAGACGAGATTGCTGTTGTGTTGGTGCTGCCACTGCTGCCGTTGTTTCCCCCATCGTCGCCGCCGCTGCTGCCACCATCTGCAGCACCGCCAGGCAAAGGAGCAGTCTCGGGAGCCATGACTGCTGCTGGCTGCACCCCGCCGGCTGCGTTTGTGCCGTTGTCGCTGCCACTGCCGCTATTGTTGCCCACAGCTGCAGTGCTGCTGTTGGCAGCGCCTGCTTCGCTCACAGCTGGTCCTGGTTTGGCTACAGGGCTGCTCGCCGGCTGTCCGCTTGGCACGGGACTAGTGCTGGTGCCGGCTGGCACCTGCACAGCGGCTGGGCTGCTGATGGCAGGACTGACTGCCACTGGGTCGCTGTCGCCGCCGCTGCTGCCGCTGCCACCGCCGCTGCCGCTGCCCGTGGCATCCAGAGCCGCAATGATTTCCGTCTCATTCATGCCGGGCCCAAGGCCCCCGCCTGGTGCTGCTGGGTTGCCGCCTCCGCCGCTGCTGCTGCTGCTGCTGTTGGCGGCCGCCGTCCCTGGGCCCATGGCTGCGGCTGGCTGCGGCTTCACGCCAGGGCGGGTGCTGCTGTTGGTGGCATTGCTGCCGGTGGACGCCGGACCGGCGGGCGGCGGCGGCACGCCATCAACGGTGCTGCTGCCACCAGCACTGCTGCTATTGGTGCTGTTGGCACCCGAGCCTGGGCCCACAGTGGTGCCCGGCTGCGGCTTGACGCTCGGACTGACGACCGGCGCAGTGCCATTGCCACCGCTGCTGGTGCTGCCGCTGCTGCTGTTGCTGCTGCCGCTGCCGCCAGAGGCACTGCCCGGCCCCGGCTTTGGGGATGGAGCAGGAGCCACATCCGGCTTCATCACACCGCTGCCTGCTGTTCCGTTGGCGGCGCTGCCGCCATTGCTGGGCTGCGGCGGGGGAGACCTGACAAGGACTGTGTCGTTGCCGGCGCTGCTGCTGCTGGGCTGCGGCGGGGGAGACCTGGCATGGGTAACCGGCTGCGCCGGGCTTCCCGGGCTGACTGCGCTGCTACTTGCGCCGTTGCCCGCCGGCAGAGTGGGCTTCGGCTTCGCCGGCTGAACAGCAGCCGTGCTGTTGCTGCCCGCCACAAGCTCTGGCGCAGGTTTGGCCACCTGCACTGTGTGAGGCCTGGCTGGCGGCGGCGGCGAGGGAGCCGGCGGCAGCAGCTCCACTGTTTCATTGCCCGCTGCCGGCTGCTTGGGGAGCACAGCTGCGGCTGCCGCCGTGCCGTTGCCGGAACCTGGACCAGCAAGCCCGGTCTGATTGAGCGCCGTCGACTGGTTGCCGGGGGCTGCCGCTGCATTCACAAGCACGATAGCTGTGCTGCCGGTCTGCAGGGCACCTGCAGGGATTGGCAAAAAGGCGTGGTGGGCAGGTTGGCGAAGGGGCAGCAGGCGGCAGCTTGTAGCGCCCGCCGCACGCGCGGCGGCGACCCAGCGACCGGCTTTTTAGCCGGGGGCCATACATGTGACATCCCCACAATACGTGCAAGCGTTTCAGGGCAGGGGCAGAGCAACAAGGCCGCCAAAACGCAAAGTGCCACCATCGCTGGACCATTGCGGCCGCTAGGCCGGCTTGCACTGCCCGCACCCGCTCGGGCTGCGGTTGCGCTGCTGCAGAGCGCCAGCAGGCAGGCCGTCAGAAGCAGCACGGCCGCTCGTGGGCCCGCCGCGTGAGGGTTCATTCCTCCATCCAGCTTTTCTGCTCTTTTCGAAATGCTTGCAGGTCGACTTCGAGTTGGCAGACGAGGGGTCGCTGTTCGCCTGGGCGCAGCTAATGAGGAAGCCGTCTGCAGCGAGTCTGAGCCACACTCAGGTCGCTGGTATGGATGCGTTCGTGGATAGGGGCTGCGTCGTTTGAGGCCGCGAACAGGCTCGAAATGGGCGGTCAGCTGATAAGTCGGCTCCCGCGTGGCGGGGCGCCGGCGGATCTCCGGCATCAGTCACAAGCCTGCACACGCTGCTTCTCTCTGCACCCCTGGCTGCTACTCGCAAGCAATCTCACAAGTGGAAGCGAGACCAGAGATTATAAACAGATGCAAGCGCTGGGCAAGGGTGCTCCCAGCTTCCCAACAGGCACAACGACCCGTCGGCGCCGCCAGGGCGCCGGCGCTCTCTGCTGGGGCCACCCCGTACGGCGGCTCACACAAGCAGCCCTGTCCTATTGCGCTCGCCCCAAGCAGTGCCAAGCGCTGCAGATTGACGCTCTGCTACTAACAGCTGGCTCCAGCCAGCCCAGTGGCACTCCCGCTTGCTCGACTCATCCTGCTCGGCGGCAGCTGTGGGCAGGCCCCAGCCCATCCTTCACACCGCGAGGCCTCGCTTCTTGGCCTCGCCAATGAGGGGCGCACGCCTGTGCGAAACGCAGCAAGGTTAGCCGAGTGTCAGCATCGTGCGCTGCCATGCGTCCACAATGCAGCCTCCCGGCGCAAACATCCAGCAGAAGGGGCGCAGGGCCGGCATGCCCGCATTCTGCAGGTCCCCCGACTTGCAGGGCTAGCAGTCACAACCACAGCCTCACCCGAGGTAGTACAGTCGTTCGCCGTCCGCGCTCTTCTTGTGCGGCACTGCCAGCACGTTGTGGCGGAAGTGGGCGCTCTGCGCCACGCGCGAGTAGGTGATGGAGGTCTTCAGGGAGCCCTGTAGAGCAGGTTGAGTGGCCGGGCAGTGGAGCGGTGAGGGAGGCAACATTGGGGGGGAGGCAAGAGAGGCAAGAGAGGCAAGCAGGCCTGCTGCCTCCCGCTGCTCCTGCTGCGGCCGCGCAGGGGAACAAGCGGCAGGCGCCGGGGCTCCGCAGGTGGCTGTCCAGTGCTGACCAGTTGAGCGTTTTAGACTGCATGACATTCCCCAGCTGCCGCGCTTCGCCCCTCTTTACTCTCACCTCCTTGAAGTCATCAAGCATCAGCTGAAGCTCCTCATCCGCCAAGTCGGCAGGCCACGTGCCACGCGTGCCATCCTCCCTCTCAACCACCCAAGGCTCGTTCTTCTGCCTCAGCGCTGCCGCACGCTTCTCCGCCTCAGCCGACGCAGCTGCCGCCGCCGGGGGCCGCCGCCGCTGCCGCATCGCCGCCCGTGGCGCGCTTCTTGGCGGCACCGCCGCCGCCGCCGCCTGCCTTGCGCTTGGCAGGCTTCTTGGCCCCGCCAGCCAGCATGCCAGCCAGTACGCTGCCCATGGGGCTGTTGCCCAGCAGCGCAGCCAGCAGCTGCCCCTGCACGTCTCCGCCGGCAGGTGCCTGCTGCACCTGCTGCGTCTGCTGTGCTGCCTTGATGGAAGCCAGCTCTGCCTGCAGGCAGGCAGGCAGGCAGGCAGGCAGCGGCATCGTGGTTTTTGCCACGACCTGCATGCCTGCTAGGCCTGCTGGGCTGCCGGTCTGTCGACCATGCATGAGTAGCACTCCAAGGCGGCCACCGGCGCAGCACTATTTGCCCTTTTCCGTTTCCAACTTGCATCAAAGCAGCCCCTCCCACCTTGAGAGACTCCTGCTCGTCCCGCATCGCCCGCATCGTGTCCTTCATCTCATCCGCCTCCTGCCGGTCTGTATGGCAGGCGAATTTGACACAGAATGCGCTCAGGAAAACGTGTTGCGTTCTCTGTGCAGGGGGCAGCCAGGCACTGCGGCGTGGTCCAAGGCAGGGCTGTGGCACGAGTAGACCCTCAGAAAACAGGACTCGCGCACGCGCAATCCACTCACAGGCGCCCATGTCCTCGCGAACATCCAGCAGGGCATTCTTGATGTCCAGCAGCAGGGTGTTGCTCAGGGCCAGCTCGCTCGGCGCCGGCGCGGCGACGACCGCGGCGGCGGTGCCGCTGGGGCCCGCCTGCTCCCTGGCGCCGGCTGCTGCTGCCTCCACTACTGCTGCAGGCGGTGCATGGGCGTCCTGGGGCGCCAACGAGGGCGCCTGTGGGGAGGGCATCGCCTCCGGCTCTCCCAGGGGCTCCTGGGGCTCCTCGACAGGCTCTTCCTTCACTAGTGCGCTTCCCATCGACGATGCAGGGCTGTTCTGGGCGGTGGGGCCTCCGATGGCGCGGGTTCACGGGATGCTAGGGTTTGTGTTCACGCTCCGCACTGAGATCCCCATGATCGCGCCTCGGAGCGGTCGCGGGCGATTGAACATCGCACGCTATGGACCTAGAGGCAGCGGCTCGGGCCCTTGGCCTTCAGGGGCCGCCAACCCTCGCCGACCTCACAGCTGCGGAGGTGCTGAGGGCGTTCCGACAGGTAGGAGACATTGAAACGCCTGGTGCAGGCCGCAGCTGCACGCACATAGGCGCCAACCCTCTTGCCGCCGCTGCCGCCGCCGCCGCCGCCGCTTGCGCCACCGCCGCCGCTACAACCCGGACGTGCCGCCCCGAACTGCCCACTCCATGCAGGAGTGCCTGACCGCCCACCCAGACAAGGGCGGCGATGTGTCGCGCTTCCAGCAGCTGACGGCTGCCCGTGATGCGCTGCTGGCTACCTTGGAAGCGGCAGCCGCTGGGCAGCGGCAGCAGCAGGAGCGAACAGAGCGGCGTGTGCTAGCTGCGCTGCGGTCGCTGGCCCGTCTGCAGGAGCAGCACCCGCCGGACCGTGGGCATGCACTCAGCATCGCAGCGAAGCGCATGCAAACCAGGGGCGCAGAGGTGGACTGCCCGGTACTGACCATCAGCGGCACCAGCTGGCGCAAAGTGCTGGTGCCCACCGGTGAGCTGGCACTTGCCTTTGGCTGCTCATTTATACCTACCTGGTCACAGCAGGGAGCGTCCACGGTTGCGTGCAGCGCTTGGGAAGTAATGAGCGCAAGGTCACTGCACGCTGCCCCTTTCGGCTCCCCCTGCACAGGCCACCTGCTCGGAGCACCAGACGGCCAGCGCGAACACTGGGACTGGCCGCTGCCGGAGGCGCTGCGTGCGCTGCAGCAGCGCTTCCCCAGCAGCAGCGGCCACACGCTGCTGTGCAATGAGCTCGGTGTGTGGGTGGTGCAGTGCGCAGCAGATGGGCAGCGGCTGGCAAGCAGCGGCCTGGTCACAGCGGCTCAGATTGCAGGCAACGAGTGGCAGACGGTGGTCGCTGCGCTGGAGCTGTCTCCTGCTAAGGGCCCAGCAGCGCCAGTGCCATCGCCTTCAGAAGCGGCCACCGCACAGCACGTGGGCAGCGGGCCCAGCACGCCCAGCAGCAGCGAAGCAGACGCAGCAGGCACCCACCAGCCCACTGTGGCGGCTGCGGCAGCCGCTGGCCTGAGCGCACCAGCCCTGCCGGCTGATGTGCAGGCTGCAGCTGAGCGTGCCGCGGCCATTGTGTTGGAGTTTGAGCGAGTGTTTAGCAGCGCAGCCCTGCTGCAGGCCATCGGGCGGCAGCAGACAACAGGATCAGAGGTCAGCCGGCAGCTGTTCCAAGGCGCGGCGGCCGCCATCCGCAGCCACTATACGCTGGGCAGTGCTGCGGCTGCAGGCAGCAGCAGCTTGCAGGCGCTGCTGGCGCTGGCAGGGGGTGCGCTGGGCACCACATGCTGCAGGCAGGCGCTCCAGCGACTGGCAGATGAGCTCGTGCAGAGCCTGCTGCCGGTGCTGGCCCGGGCGCCCCAGGGCCTGCCGGCAGAGCTCACTCCGGACGTGCCCGCAGCGCCGCAGCCGTGCAGCATCGTCGTGCACTGCCGCCGGTTTGGGTGCACCGAAGGCTGCCTGGCCCGCTTTGCACCCGGCGTTTCGGGTACGCGGCTGCCGTTGGAAGAGTTGATTGCCTGCTCGTGCTACTTAGCTGTGTGGTGCTTGGGCTTACCACTTGTGCGATGCGTCCTCCCATGCACTTTAGCCTTGCGGCCTTGCCACAAAGATGTCACCAACCTTTGCCCTGCAGTGCACGGCCTGTATGTGGATGGCATTGCACGCGCCCGCGCCTGCGACAGCCACAGCAAGGACGGCTACCGATGCCAGCCCTGCGCAGCCGTGGCGCCGCAGCGGGTGAGGGCATGGCCGGAGGGGGCGCAGGGTTTGTATGACAGCAGGGTGCACGTGCATCATGCGATCACCACCACACCTCACCAATTTTGTGACATTGATGTGCATACTTGGCTTGATTGTGCGCAGGAGGCTGGAAAGAAGCGGCCCGCAGCCGGGCAGCTGGAGGCGGAAGAGCAGCGCCCGCCTTCTAGGAAGCCTCAGCAGAAGCAGCAGCTTCCAGAGGAGCGATGCGCCGCGCTGCTGCGGCGCTTCCGGCAGGCGGTGGCCGCAGGCAGCAACCCCTTTGCCCCTGCACTGCTGGCGGCAGACGGCAGCGAGCGGTGCGCAGCGGGCAGGGCGCGCTCAGCATGCGCTGAGCAGGCATCGCTGGCCTACTTTGACCAGTTGCTCAGCAGCTTGGGGCACAGCACGACCAGTGCCGCTTCTGATCCCGAGCCAGATGGGCGGCAGGCGGCAGCTGTAGAGCAGGAGCCGGCGGCTGGAGCAGCAGCAGCAGCAGCGGCAGTGGGCCCAGCGGGAGCAGATGCTGCAGATGAGGCTGCCCTCAGTGCAGCAGATGCAGCTGAATACGTCAAGCTGGCTGAGCGACTGCCCCAGCTGCGCGGCAGCCTGCGGGCCTGCAAGCGGCAGGGCCCCGGCTGCTGCGGCGTCGGCAAGGCGCGCAAGTTTGTGTGCTGCCTGCAGAGCTGGAACGCGCTGAGCGGCGAGTGCGCGGCCTGCTGGGACGCCTTGTATGCACCGGGCAGCCGCTGAGCGCCGGGCGGAAGGTAGACCAGGTGCCGCCCAGCGATTCATGCTCTGCTAGTTGTGTGCCAATCAATGCCATGGCTCCTGGCCCTGTGGCGTCTAGATGCTGTGCAACAAGACCCTGTAATTGATGCCTTTTGCAACACCATGGCTTGCAAGTGCGACTGGTGCAAGCGATTGGGTGACATGAAGGCATCATTGAAATCAGCCAAGATTGGCAATGCACCAAGGCTGCCAAGCGCGCAACCGCTTCGCATGTGCCGAGGCGGCAACATCGCTTGGCCCCAATGTGCTGCTCACGTGCACCCAAGTAGCTGGTCTCAACAAAGGCATCATCCAACTAAAACTTGAAAGCTATACGCTGCATGGGCAGTGCCCTCATGACGACTTGTAACGTGCGGCTCTGCTATGTCCCCAACGCCAGCAGCGGCGGCAGACATTGGCCAAGCCCTGCATGGTTATTTGGGCGATCTTTCAACCATGCTGATCGAGCTCGCTATCACCGTCTTGGCTGCTGTTGCAGCCCTCCTGGTAAACTGGCGGCTCGTCGAGCAATGGCTCGCTGCCAAGCGCTCTGCCAAGGAGGCGGGCACGAGCCCTGCAGCTGCTGCTGCTCCCCACCCTCCAGCCACCCGGTGAGGGCACCAGCGGGCCTTGAGTGGGCTTGGTGGGGCGGCTGATGGCAGCTCTGGGGAGCCCTCTGTGCTGCTGGGCCACCCCTTGAAGTGCTGCTCCTCCGCCCTGCAGGGGCGACAGCTCCAGCGGTTGCCAGCATGACCTGCCGCCGCTCCCGGTGCTGCGCGCCGGCGCTGATGATGCAGCCTCTCTGATTGACCTGAGCTCCTTGGATGAGTCTGCCCCTGAGCGCTTCTACCTGCCAGATGACTGCTGCGCCCAGCTGGCCGACTGCTATGCCGTGGTCGAGGGCGCGCGGCTGCCGCTGCACGGCGCAGTGCTGGCGCTGCAATCCGCGGTGCTGAGGCAGCTGCTCGTCCAGTTCCGCGGGCCGTGTGCTGACGGTGCAGCGGCCAGCCAGGCAAGACAGGGCGTGGGCTGCTGCATTTGGGATGGGGCAAGTTGGGGTGGGCAGCCAGGGAGGCAGCGCACTTCCGCCGCACTGGCCTTCTCTCACGCCATGGCATGGCATGGCAGACCCTATGCAACGCAACCTGTTTTTGTGCCCACTGGGCTTCCTCTGCTCCCCCCTCCTGCACCCCTCCCGCAGGAGCCCCTGGCCCTGTCCTCAACCTTTGCCGGCTGCAGCCTGAAGGAAACCGCCTGCTTTCTGCGCCTGGTGTACCGCCCAGACCATGCCACGCCCGCCAGCCTGGCCGCGCTGCACAAGGCATGCGGCGGCCTGCTGCCGGCCCTGGTGCACCTGGCTCACCGGCTGGATGCGGCGGCCCTGCTCGCCAAATTGGAGGCCTGCCTGCAGGGTGAGTGATGAGGGTATGGGTGTTGTAGGTAGGGGGTTTTGAGGTAGGGGATGTAGAAGCGGTGCGCAGTCTGCCCAGTGAGCGGCCTGCCGGCAGGGTGAGGAGGGGCCTCGTGAGGGCAGGATGCATGCTACAGAGCAGGGGCAGCAAATTGCACAGCTTGCTGCATGCAAGGTGCGCTCAGGCCAGCTTTGTTGGGTGACCTGAGCATGCAAGAGGAGCCGTCTGCCCCAGCAGGGCGGTCATGCCGCTTGCATGTGCTAATCTTGTGTGCCTTTTGCATGCCCTAATGTGCATGTGCTCCATCCAAACCCCTCTGCGCCTCCAGGCGCAGCAGCGTCCGCCCCCATTCCTGAACTGCTGGCCTCGCTGCAGCTGGCAGAGGCACACCAGCTGGCGGCACTGCGCCGCTCCTGCCTGCAGCTGCTGGCCCGCCGGCTGGGGGGAGCCGGGCCATTCTGGCGGGAGCAAATCAGCGCGGCACAGCTGGCAGAGTGCAGCCCAGACAGCCTGGCGGAACTGGTGGGAGAGGTGGCAGGGGCAGTGCGCGCTGGCGCATTCGAGCCACCGCAAGTGTATGGCATTGGGCGGGGGCGCAACGGCAAGGCCGGCGGCTTTACTTTTGTGCTGCGCGGCTTCAGCCGCAAGTCAGGGCGAGTGGTGTCCCCTTGGGTGGAGGTGGCAGGCCTGGAGTGGCGGTTGAAGGTCTGGCCGCGCGGCAACACCGCTTCCGGCGGCACGCACTTGTCAGGTGAAGGCTCTGGGCTGCCGCCAGAAGTTTTGAAGCGGGGCTTCGGGGATGGTTGCGTTCACAGCCCTGCTGCATGCGTTGCCTTCTGCCACGAACAGGCATGTGCCGCACACCTGACCAAGCCCACGGTGCCTGAGAGCCTCGTCGCCCCATGTCTACAGACATGCCTCCATCCCCCAATTTTACAGCCCGTGTAGCCCACCCGTGGTCCCTGCTTTGCACACCTTCTGCCTGCAGCATATCTGGAAGTAAACCCGGCGCACATGCAGGCCAAAGGGCTAGCCACAGTTCGAGTCTCCTATGAGTGGGATTTCTTGGACCAAAATGGGGTGAGCAAGGCAGCAGAAGAGAGAGCAGCTAAATCACGCTGCACGCACAACAGCGTTGTGCTCCCAGCTTGCTGCCGCAGCACTAGGGCGCCTTGTGGCGCAAGCTGAGCAGCGTGCAATGCCCATGTTCCACTCTGCAGAAGGGCGACCACTTCTCAATTGACTGCCGAGACGACACCTTTGACGCCGCCACCACAAGCTGGGGCAGGAGGCACGCCGTCCCACTGTCGCTGCTGCGCTCCCCAGACTGCCCCTTCCTGGACCACGATCGCCTGGCTATCCGCATAGGCATGCGGGTGGTGCCTCCCATGCCAGCAGAGCAGCAGCCTGCGGGAGCGGCGGCGGCGGCGGAGGAGGGCGAGGAGGATGAGGAGGATGAGGGACAGGGTGCAGTGCTGGGCCTGTGAGCGGCCTCACTTAGCAGCTTGGCGCCGCGTATAGGCAGACAGTCGGCTCCCAACAGCTTTGGTGCAGCTACGGCTTGCAGCTCGGCGCACGTGCCAGGCAGCCGATGGGGCACGCATGGCTGCATGCACAGTTCCTCTCAGGCCAACTAGCATTCAATGCATTGCGTGCATAGCCAGCCTTGTGTGAAGCAACGGTTTACAAAAGTGAGGCTCAGAGAAGTGCATCAAAGGGGGAAGGCAGAAAGCGCAATCCATTCAGGGCTTGGCCAGCAGCAGCGCCATGCCCCGCTCCTTCTTGTCCAAACACTCGCCATGCAGCACGCGCCACAGTGCTGTGTTGCCCTGTCCGCTGAGCACCAGAAGAAGTGAGCTGGGCGGCAGGGCCGCTGCCATCCCAGCCAGCAGTTGGTCGGCCGCCGACAGCAAGCGCCCTAACTCGCTGTCACGCTCTGTTGACGCCATCAGGGCTGCCATTGCGGGTGGGCGGGCCTGCGATGGTGGCAAGGGTGAGGGAGCAGTTGAGATGGAGCACAAGCAGCTGGAAAAGGGAGGAGCTGGAGACGGCGGCTTAACACAGCACAGCTTGTTCGACTGAGGGGAGTCGAGCGTAGCGGTTACAGCACAGCAGAGCCGGCAACGCTGCGGCAGTCACGCTGCGGCCGACCGCCTCGTAAATTCTGCCACATCTGCTGAAAGAATTGTCACAAGAGCGCCTGGTGCAGACTGTCATCAGCTCAACTAGCTCACGGCATCAAATCAGCGAGGAGAACAGGAGCAGACGAAACGCTGCAAGGAAGGGAGCAGCCACAGGTGCGCTGCACGCCACAAGGTGCCTGGCAAGGCAATCCATGCCAGAGAATCGAAATGTGAAAACGAGGGGCGCTGCCAGGAAAAGCGGGGTACATTTCTGGCAGCAGCACGGCGCAGGGCAAGCGCGGCAGGGAAGGGACCAGGGAAAGGGAAGGTTGGGCCAGAGGAAGCAGGGCGAAAATTCGGTTGGGATGAAAAGAGACGATGGGAGGCAGCAATCGTTGGCGGCCGCTCGCAGCCGCATGAAAGGTTCAAACGTAAGGGTTAGTGATACACTGCGCCGGCGAGGGCCAGCCGGCTTCTGTGTGGTTGATGCTCAGTGCCAAGTTCGTGAAGGCGGTTGGGCAGCCATCAGGCTGCCTGTGGGCTGGCCGTGGCTGCGGTGGCACCCACTCCAGGGCTGCCATTGGGGCCGCTGCCGTTGACAGCTGCCCTGCCATTGCTGTCGGCTGACGCTGCGGCGGCGGCCTTTTGCGCCTCATATTCCCGCAGCTGCTTGGCCAGGCTGCAGAGGATGGGGAGGAAGCAGGGGTGGTAAGGAGGCCAGTGAGCACACTGCTGTCCTAGACCAGAGCAGGCGGCTCCCAGGACCTGCCTTGTACCCCAGTCTTGAACTGGCATGCATGGCTGCCCAGCCCGCCCCTGCAGCAAGCCGCAACTGCGCTCCTGTGGCTGCTCCCCCACCGCCGGCATGTGGAGATTTCGGCTGTTTGAAAGTGTATTTACTAGCAAACTGGACATTGAGAACTGTTCTCAATACCATTCAACAGCGCACCTCTTGACCGCGCCCAGCCAGGCGGCGATGACGGCGGTGAAGAAGGTGGCGATGAGCGGCATGGAAGCGGAGATGGAGCCCAGCAGCAGCAGCACCGCCTGCGTCAGCCACGCGCCGCCTGCAGGGTGAGGATGGGCAGAGTGGCTTGGGGTTGGACCAAGTTGGGGCTGGAGGGGTGGGCTACCAAGTGGGTGGTTGCATCAGGCACAGCCAACCTGCAGGACTGTAGGGCTCCCCGATGCAGGCATCGTTGCACCAATGCTCTAGGAGCTGCGATCCGCACCTGATTTGCCGATCTGGCTGCCCAGCAGGTCCACCGCCGCCTTGCCCTTGCTCTTCTCCTCCCGGCTCATCTCAATGTACACCTGCACACACAGAGAACGAGGAAGCAAGCAGGGGTGTTAAGTTGGCTGGTGCGCGCGTCAGGTAAGGCACACTGGCACGACAGCAGCCACCAACAGCAGCCAGCAACACAGCGGGCATCGGCAGCAGCAATCTGCAAAGCAGCAGCCACCGACAGCAGTCAGCAAAGCAGCACGAAAAGCAGCAGCTCCCTGTGCCACCCACCATTTCCTTTGCAGGGTCGAACAGGGAGAACTTGCTGCTGCGCGCAAACACCTGCAGAACGCGTTGAAGCGGGGAGGGTGGCAGCGTCTCTAAGCACAGGTGTTGTTGTTGTGCGAGGCAGGCACTGCTGAGGCTGCCTTGGGTGCGCATTGCCTGCCTCACAGCCTCACTGCCTGCCACCAGCCACCAGCGCCCCAAGCAAGGGCCTGATTAGAAATGACGCATTCCCCAATGCCGGCAGCCCACTGACCTGCGTGACTGCACCCGCTGCCACGCCCGCAAAAGCCATGGCTGCGGGGTCCATGCCAAACAGAGAGATGCCCTGCACGAAGATTGTGAGGCTTGCGATGGTGAGTGAGTTGCGCTAACATTGCTCCGTGCTGCTTGCAACTGCTTCGAGCAAGCTGAGCGGCATCACAGGCAGGCTGGGTGCACGGTAAGAGGGCCCCATTTGGGCACTGCCGAGACACCTTTCCAACGCAGCGCTTGCCTGGTTGGCTGCCAGGGAGAGGCCGAAGAACCCTGCGCCCGCAAGCAGCATGATGGCGGGGGTGGCCGAGGCAGCCGCGCTCCACCCAAGGTCTGCACCGCAAATGGGAGGGTCAGGGTGGCGCTGGGTGCGTGTACGCTGTGCTGTTCACAGAAGCGGGGGTAAGAGAGGCTGGAGGCTGCGTCCACACAGCCCGTAAGCTGCACAGCTGGCCGCCAGCCGGCATGGGCGCAATGCTTGCCAAGCGCATTGGAACGATCATGGCGGCAAGCTGCCCCGCCCGCCCCCTCCGGTTCACTCACATTGGAACACAAACTTGCCGCACAGCATCAGGGCGATCGTGCACCAGCCGGTGGCTATCGACACATCCGCCAGCACTCCCTGGATGGACGGGAAAGTGAGAGGCATAGACAGGTGGGGTAAGGATGGATGGGTGTCACCAGCCACGCCTCGCAGAAATGATGCAGCACCCTTGCAGCCAGCCAGGCAACTGCACAGTACAGCAACCCTTCCATCGGGCAGTGCCAGTTACCCCGCCCACCTGCCCCCACACCCTTCCATGAAGCCCCAACCCAGCCCCACCTGGTAGGCCGCGGGCGTGGGGTACAGCGCGCGCAGCTGGCCCTTCCACGCAAACTCAAACAGGCGGTGGCTCACGCCGTAGCTGACCACCAGCAGCGCCAGGTTCATGATCTGTTGGGCGGGCGGAGGGGAGAGAGAAGAATTTAGCACCGGGCCTTGTAGTGCAGCGAGTGCTTGCATCCACAGGTGCAAGGGGGGGTATGCTAGCAGCCGCCGCCTTCACCACCACAAGCAGCACTCGAGCACCCTGCACGTTGGGGCTGCTGCGCATGCGGCAAAGCTCTCGCCAGAACATAAACAGCAGTCACCCTCGCCATTGCATGCAGCTGCTCTAAACCACCCCGCACCTTGGGGCTGCTGCGCACGACGGCAAAGCTCTCTCCGATGGACCCCCGCTTCTTCTTCTTCTTGCCCACCCCCGGCTTGGTGCCCTCCTCCGTGATGGCGCAGTACTCGCCCACGCACCACCTGCAGCCATCAGAAATAGATGGAACACATGAGAGTGAAATGGAAAGTGGCTGGCAGCAGCAAAAGGGCCTCCTCGATGGTCATGCAGTACTCGCCCACGCACCACCTGCGGCAGAGTGGGGATCACAGGCATGAGACTACGACTGCTAGAGCGGCCCAGGTGCGGCAATGCTGCTCCTGCAAGACGGCTCCCTTCCTCACCGCCGCTGCCCCGCTCCCAGCTGCTGTCCCGCTCCTGCCTGCACATGCCCAAGGCTAAGCACGTGCCCCGCACCTGTCCAGCGCAAACTTGGCGGCCATCATCACGCCCGTGGCCAGCACAATGGTGCCGACCAGGTAGTTGAGCATGGCCTGCGGGGAATGTGGAACGCGTTTGGAGACGCATTTGGGGCGGGCGGGTGAATGGGCGACCCGGTGTGCAAAATGCACACGGGCAACAGGAAGGGTAAGAGCAGGTGGTGGGGCATGGCCTGGTTGGGACGCAGCGAGTGAACGGGCGGGTTGGCATGCGGAAGCATGGGCAGGCAAGAGCAAGAGCAAGAGCAATGGCAGCATAACTGCGTCCGCCAATGCGCACTTTGAAGAGACATGTAGCTCTGCGTGGCCAAACAGCAGCGGCTGTCGAATGGACAAACACAGCGCCTGTCCACCCATCCCCACTGCTGGCTGTAGAAGCCCGCCAGCCCGCTTCAGGCGCACCTGCGTGCTGCCGCCGGCTGCGGGGACGAGCGTTGCGTTGACCCACTTGACCCAGCTGCCGCTGAGCACAAGGGCAAAGTTGGCGGCAATGCCCATCAGTGGGTACACAGTCTGCATTTGTGGGGGGAGGGCAGTGGATTGCAGGATGGGGTATGGAAATGATGATGGTTGCAGGAGGAGTGGGGCAGAACGATTCAAGAAGCAAAGAAGGCGGATGACGCATCTAATAACCACCGGCTGAAGCCAGACCACAGCGCTTGCACGCTGGGTGGCGAGGAGACGAGCCACCCATGACTGACGCCCACAGTGAGTGCCTGCACAAAGCCTGGAGCCCACCTTGGCCTGGCTGAGGGTGCAAACCTCGCCCTGACAGGCTGGCAAGCCAACCGCCTTGGTGTCGTACACGCGTACGACCCTCTTATGGCCCTCCAGCCATGCACCCACCTTGGCCTCGCTGATAGTGCAGACCTCGTTGGCCAGCGACCAGAAGAGCACTGAGATGACGACGGAGCCCCACAGCTCCGAGGCGCAGTAGAACAGGGAGAAGGTCCAGTACTCGATGACTGGCAGCAGGGTGGGGGGAGAACAGATGTAGGACAGGGTGAGTGGGCAGGATGGCAAGGGCAACACGGCCCAGTACTCGATGACTGGGGCAAAAGCGGGGTTGGAGGTGTATACAAAGAGTGAGAACTCGGAGGGTGGCAAGGTCAGAGGGTAGTCTGGACCAGTGCAGGGCCAGGGCCATCGGCAGCGAGGCGCTGATCCAGACTCGACAACGGGCAGCTTGCCAGCTGCTGGATCCCTAAAACTGAAAGCAAGCTCTTGCCCACCATCCTCACCCTTCAGCAGGCCGTGCAGCCCCTGGGGCACCAGCGCCGCGGTGGCGGCATAGAAGCCGTTGAGGTGCAGCGAACCGTGCAGCGGGTACAGCAGCGCGGCAAAGGCGAGGTAGAAGGCGACCAGCGGGGACAGCGCGGCGTAGAACACGGCGCGCTGCGGGAGGCAGGGGGCAGAGGTGGTGACGTTGCTAGGTTGGCACACGCGCCTGACGCCAATGTCCACATGCAACAACCCCACCTTTGTGCCCTGGCAGACGCATGGCAGGAACAGTACCCCTGCTCTTTGCGCTTCCTGGCTCACCGAGGGCAGCGCCTCCACGATTTTGCCGTAGAGCATGAAGAAGCCGAGGCTGGCGGGCAGCACGACGCACGAGGCGAGGAATGGCAGCGTCTCCGCGCCCGCCGTCGTCACCATGATGGCATCTTTGAGGTTCTGAAGAAATGGAGAGGAGATTGTTGTTGGGACTTCCTTAGAGATGGATGGAAAAGCAACTGCGCCGCCGTGGTCACCATGATGGCGTCCTTCAAGTTCTGTTGGAAGGTGGTGGTGGGGCGTTGAGGTTTGTGGAAGAAGGCAGAGGGCGGACAAGTGGGGTCAGAAGCCGTCCATGCACGTGCTGCAGTCAGAGGAACACGCACCGCCTTGCACCGACCCCAAGGACTGGGCATCCTCCAGTGGCTGTCGGCGCAACTTTCAGACCTCAGGTCTCTCGAACTCACTTGCAGGATGGTGAGGTTGAAGGAGGCCACAAAGAAGATGAGGCCCAGCGGCAGCACCTTGCCCCACAGCTGCAGCAGGAGCAGGGGGAGTACAACAGTGCGCTTGAGGCGTCCACCCATGCGCAACATGGAGCACTGCATCTGCTTGCTGCACCATAGCAGCACGCAAGCACAAGCGCGTTCCTGCAGGCGCAGCTGCATCCGCGGCCTGCGCGGCCCCTACGGCCCCTGCAGCCCGCACCTGCAGCGCCGGCGGGTTGCGGTCCACGTCTGCGATTGTGTCGGCAGGCACGTTTGGGAACTTGGACCGCCGCCACCAGCTGCTGCGCTGCCGCTTCTGCAGGTAGTGAGCGTCCTCCTTGGACAGAGTGGCAGCGGCCTCCAGCGGCAGCTGCGAGGGGGGCACAGGGAGGCAAACACGCGTGCAAACATGTGGGGATTACTGTGCTGTTGGGCACGCCAGGAAGCACGTGTCGTGCGCCCATGCAGTGGACATTACGAGGCAGAATCAGCTGCACACGAGCGTGGCATGCTGCAGCATGGCATGCCGGCCCGGCGCAGCAGCGCTACCGGCCGCAGGACCCTCAGCTTGCTGTTTTCCAGCGGCGCTACCAGCCATCGAGCCTGCTCATCTGCGCCACCCCCACTCCAGAGAGCATGCTGAGCCACCATCGCACCTGCAGCGCTCGCCGCACACCCTGCTCCCGCCTGCCCACCGGCCCCTCCTCCAGTTCGCTGTCACTCAGATACTCTGCCGACTGCGCATGCTCAGCTCCTTCTGCTCCGCTGCCGCCCTGCTGCCCGTGCTGCGGCTGCTCCGCCCGCACTCGCTGCTGCTGCCGCCGCTGCGGCAATGGCTGCCGCCATGGCCGCACGGGCTGCGCCTGCGCGTGCCGCACGACCGGCCGCTGCAGCGGCCGCGCTGCCGGCTGTAGCCCTAGGACTGGCAAGCCTGCACGCAGAAGCAGGAGGTAAGAGGTGGACTGTATTCACAATCTCTCTCCCCGGCAGGCAGTGCTGCAGGCATGGGCCACCAGGGCGGCAGCGGCGTTTGAGCGGCAGTCGCTACCCACCTAGTGCGCAGGGCTGCAGGGCCCGGGCGGCCAATCGGGGACGCGCATTGAGAGGCGGCCGTCCCACAAGCGCAGGGTTGGCTGCGGGAGGGAGCCCTGCCAGCTCCAGGCGCGGCAGGGCCATGGGCAGTGGGCGCTTGTGCACCCCTGACCGGCCCGCGGGATTGCCAACAGACCCTTCAGCGCTGCCAGATGTTGCAGCAGCGCCGCACAGAGGGCAGGCGGGCCACGGGGGTCGCACGGGCAGGTCGAGAGCGTGGGTGTGCTCGAGGTGGACTGGGGGCGGGCAATCGACACTCGGCCGACAGTCCGCATCACCCTGGAGCGCTGCAAAACCGTGATCGTCTCCTCGCCTGCTGAGCCAGCTAAGCAGCGCATGAAACCCGCAAACGGCCCTTCAAGATTGCCCACAGCAACTGATCTGACGATCTGAGCCCCTTCGCAGCAATGCTGGCAGCGGCAGCCAGCGGCAGAGCCCTGGCCAGCGGCACCCCGGTGCCCTGCGCCACGCCAGGCCCCGCCGCGCCTCACAGGCAGCCGTGGCGACCTGGCACCGGCCGCACGCAGCGCCGGCAGGCCCGGCACTGGCAGCAGCAGCAGCAGCAGCGGCAGGAGCGGTGGCACAGCGGCGGCGGCGGCGGCAGCGCAGGCGGCCCGGCTGCTGCGAGGCGATGCCTCACTGTGTGCGCAGCGATGAAGAAGGGCGGCAGCCGTGAGAAGCTGCCCATCTTCCCGCTGGGCATGGTGGCGCTGCCGGCCGCCGATGTGCCACTGCAGGTGCGTGGCCGTACAGGGGGCCGCTTGCTCACTTCCTACAGGCAGGTCGAGTGCCACCCACTGGAGCGCAATTATGACTTTCTTCCGAACCTTGTCTGCAGATTTTCGAGGCGCGGTACCGGGTGCTGTTCTCCACACTCATGGCCGGCGCCAAGGGGTGAGCCTGCGGGACCCTGTTCATTTGAGCAGCTGGGCAAGCACATGCGCCGCGGTCCCTGCGCTCTTGGCCGCACCCTGCAGCTGTGCACCGCAGCATGAGCCATGCCAGCTCAAATTGAACTGTGCATATGTGCCTTGCAGGATTGATGAGGGGCTGGTGAACTCGGAGAAGCCCTGGTGCGGCACCCGCCAGTTTGGCATGGCCTTTTACGACCAGCGCAACCAGGTGTGTTGTGGCCGCCGCTGCAGCCACTGCTGAACGCAGTCAGGGGAAAGATAGGCTTCTGATGGTTTGCTTGGCCTTCAAAGCTCCCCAGAACGCCGCTGCTTGTCTGCAACCCCAGAATACCTAATCTGCTGTCCCTGGCTGCTGCTGCCTGCGGCTTGCGGGGCTTTCGCCCGCAGCTCCCCGCCACTCCATACCTGATGTCTTGCTTCCCTGCTTGCCGCCACAGGGCCTGGCCAGCATTGGCACACTGCTGGAGATTACAGAGCATGCCAACCTGGACGATGGTGGGTGGCGGCTTTTCTAGGCTGGCCAGCTCCGGCCAAGTGTGCATTGCCAGTGCTGCCTCCTGGCTGCAGCTGCACCACCAGCATTGCCTGGTGGAGCATGGTGCAGCACTACCATCGCGCCGCTCTGGGTAGCTAAATCTCGTGCCCCTCCCTCAACCCTCCATCCCCCGCCTGCCTGCAGGCCGCCTCCTGGTGAACAACATTGGCCGGCAGCGCTTCCGCATCGTGGACGTAAGGCTGCCCTGCTGCGGTGGTGGTTGGAGCGGTGTGCTGTTGCCATGCCGCCTGCCGCATTTGCCGCCCCGCCTCTTACCGCCGCCGCCCCTGCTGCTTCTGCGTCTGCTGCTGCACATGCTGCTCAATCAATGGTGAAGTGCATGGGACAGCTTTTTTGCACCGACTGGCTGCGCAGGCGCCAAAGGGGAGCTTGGCTGATCGGCTGCTTATGCATTTGCCCCTCTGTCCCCAGGTGGTGGAGGAGAAGCCGGCGCTGATCTGCTGATGTCCCAAGCCACTGGCCATATTGTTTCGACTTCGACTCTCCATTCTCTTCCTCCCCTGCCCCAGGTGGTGGAGGAAAAGCCGGTGCTGATTTGCTGCGAGGTTGAGGCGGCAGTCACACTGAGTATTGCCAACTGTGCTCTCACGTTGTGGATTCTAAACTTCTTTCCTATTCGACAGGTGGTGGAGGAGAAGCCGGTGCTGATCTGCGAGGTGGAGTACATCAAGGACGAGGAGGACGACACCGCAGACACAGAAGAGGTGAAATTTTCAGTGGGACTTCCTTCGTGTAGTTTCCTTGCATTGAGCCAGCACAGCCTCAGCAGACGAGGAGGACGATACCGCCGACACCGAGGAGGTGTGGGGTGGGGGGTGGGGGCTG
>VFQQ010000564.1_pt1 | contig 70139 bp, 77 predicted proteins | sample 3512341 | NCBI WGS metagenome assembly VFQQ01 (sample SAMN10412373, study PRJNA504923) | tailings metagenome | isolation source: Relicate 2 Philex TSF1 revegetated site | place: Philippines: Tuba, Benguet | collected 2017-08-29
TGGTGCAATCGCGCAGCAAGACTGGGTTTTCTGCTCATCCGGTGTTTCAGGAACACGGTTGACGCAAAATGCGCTCCATTCGTCCCATAACAAAGATCGTCATGGTACGCGAAGGCGTGCCATCCACGTGTTTTAAGGCTCTGAAAACAAGACACTCGTGGATGGTCGGCCTGCGCCGACCATGACGAGTTGCGTTGGGAGGCAAAGCGAAATCTGCCTTGCACCAAAAGCCTGGAATGATCAGAAAACCCAGCCTTCATGCGGGTTTTACCGCATCCCGGTCATGCTTCAATCGCAGTCTATTCACCGGCCTGGGCCATGGCTGCGGCGCCCCAGGTATCGCTACCTATACGAATGGACTAGAAGGCGGCCAAAGCGGCATCAAAAAAGGCGCCCTGGAAATACCGGGCGCCTTGGAGATTTGCTGCGTGATGCTGGAAATTCGCTGGCTTCAAACATCGGGGAAGCCGGCCCCTGAAAAGACTTCGAGCTCCACACCGGCGCCGTAATCCCGGTCGTCGATATGGAGCTCGAGGCCATAAACACTCAACGCAAAGAGGCGCAGATTTAGGCGGCCGGAGCGGCCTTCTTCGCAGCCTTCTTCACGGTCTTCTTGGCGGCCTTCTTCACCACCTTCTTGGCGGCCTTCTTCGCAGCCGGGGCCTTCTTGACGGCCGGAGCCTTCTTGACGACAGCAGCCTTCTTGACGACCTTCTTCACTACTTTCTTCGCGGCCTTTTTAACGGCCTTCTTCGCAGCAGCCATGTTCTCCTCCATGGATTTCGCGGTTCATCGAACCGCACGAATTTTCGAGAAATGTTTCCCGAACATCATTTCTGTAGCATAGAGATTGCCTGTTAACCACTAAATCTTGCGAAGCCTCAGATTTTTTTTGACAGCGTGATTTTTTTGCCATAGGCGCCGAAAGGAAGTTGAACGGGAATGGAAAAACGAATCCTGTTTTCTTCCTTCCGGCCGCACAAACATGCATGCGGCATTTTTCAATGACAGTCAAAAAAGCCGCATGAAACCTGGCGTTTCAGCTTATGGCCATTTCACTTCCGGCGGCATCGACATCAGGATCGCTTCGGTGTTGCCGCCGGTCTTCAAACCGAATGTTGTGCCGCGATCATAGATCAGATTGAACTCGACATAACGCCCGCGACGGATCAGTTGATGCTCGCGATCAGCATCATTCCATTGCTCATGCATGCGCCGGCGCACGATTTCTGGATAAGCCGACAGGAACGATTCGCCGACTGCTTTGGTGAAGTCGAAATCCTTCTGCCAGTCATTGCTGTCGAGGTTATCGTAGAAGATGCCACCGACGCCGCGCGGCTCGTTGCGATGCGGCAGGAAGAAATACTCGTCGCACCATTTCTTGAAACGCGGATAGTAGCCGGCATCAAAAGCATCACAGGCAGCGCGCAATTCGGCGTGGAAGGATTCGGTATCCTCTGCCACCGGCACCATCGGCGTCAGGTCGGCGCCACCGCCGAACCATGCCTTGCTGGTGACGATGAAGCGGGTGTTCATATGCACCGCCGGCACCTTGGGCGAGCGCATATGGCCAACCAGCGAAATGCCGCTGGCCCAGAAACCGCCGGTCTCGGCAGCACCGGGAATCTGCTTGCGGAATTCAGGACTGAATTCCCCATACACGGTGGAGACGTTCACCCCGACCTTCTCAAAAACCCTGCCGCGCATCACGCTCATCACGCCGCCGCCGCCGCCCGGGCGATCCCAGGCGCTGCGCTCGAAGCGGCCGGCGGGCAAAGCCGCGTGCGGGCCGGCTTGCAGTTCATCTTCCAGTTTTTCGAATTCGGCGCAGATGCGGTCGCGCAGGGTTTCAAACCAGGCACGGGCGGTCGCCTGACGCTGGGTCAGCAGGGCGGTGTCACTCATATATATACGTCTCCAGTCAGGGGCGGGCGCCGGGGCGGTGGGGCCGCCGGCCGGATCAGCCCAGTATCGGTAAGTCCGGTATCGGAAGGTCCGGCATCGGAAAGCCCGCAGTCTGCCGCAGGCCTTCGCCCAGTACCATTGCCGCTGCGGTGGCGACATTGATCGAGCGCAAGCCAGGCCGCAGAGGAATCACCAGCCGGGCATCGGCGGCGTCATGCACATAATCGGGTGCGCCCTTGGTTTCGCGGCCCATGAGCAGGATGTCGTCGGGCTGGAATTGGAAGTTGCAATAAGGCACCGCGCCCCTTGTGGTCAGCAGCAATAGCCGGCCCGGTGGTTTCCCGGCCAGGAAATGCGCCCAGGAATCATGCCGCTCGATGGCGGCATGGGCCAGGTAATCCATCGCTGCCCGGCGCAGGCTGGGAATCGAGAACGGGAAGCCGCAGGGCTCGATAATATGCACCGGCACATCGAGGCAGGCGCCGAGCCGCAGCATGGTGCCGAGGTTGGGCGGGATGTCGGGTTCGAACAGGGCGAGACGCATGGTTGCCCGGAATGGCAGCCAAGGCGTTCTTAATCAAGCGGTTTTCCGCGTTTCCAGAGGCTGCGGCAACCTGTCGCACACAAGCGGCGGAATACTGGACACGGGCGATGGATAATGAGAAATAATCGGCCTCGTTTTCCAAGACTTACTCCGAGGGAGCTATGGCAGGGACTGCGCCCCAATCCCCGGCCGGCAAAGCCGAGCCGACCCGTCGCGATTTTATTGTAGTCGCGGCTTCGTCCTTCGGTGCTGTCGGCGTTGCCGCAGCGGCCTGGCCGTTCATCCACCAGATGAACCCCTCGGCCGATGTGCTCGCGCTGTCGAGCACCGAACTTGACCTGTCGCATATCGCTGCGGGCCAGAGCGTCACCGTGATGTGGCGCGGCAAGCCGGTTTTCGTGCGCCATCGCACGGCGGCCGAGATCGAGCAGGCCAAGAAGGACGACAGCGCTGCGCTGCCCGATCCGGCCAAGGATGCCGATCGCGCACGCAAGCCGGAATGGCTGGTGATGATGGGCGTCTGCACCCATCTCGGTTGTGTGCCGCTGGGCCAGAAGGGTGAATATGGCGGCTGGTTCTGCCCCTGCCATGGCTCGCATTACGATACGTCCGGTCGTATCCGTAAGGGCCCGGCGCCGGCCAACCTGCCGATCCCGGAATACACCTTCCTCACTGACTCCCGCATCCGCATCGGTTGAGGACAGCGATCATGGCAAGCAACGATACCGGCTTTTTCGCCAATCCTATCGTCAAGTGGATCGAATACCGCCTGCCGGTCTTCTCCACCCTCGACCACATGGTCGGCACCAAGTATCCGACGCCGAAGAACCTGAACTACTGGTGGAATTTCGGCTCGCTGGCCGGCCTCTGCCTGGTGGTGCAGATCCTCACCGGCATCGTGCTGGTGATGCATTACACCCCGCATACCTCGATGGCCTTCGACTCCGTCGAGCATATCATGCGCGACGTGAATTACGGCTGGCTGCTGCGCTACATCCATGCCAACGGCGCCTCGATGTTCTTCATCGTGGTGTATATCCATATCTTCCGCGGCCTGTATTTCGGTTCCTACAAGAGCCCGCGTGAAATCCTCTGGTTCCTCGGCGTCATCATCCTGCTGCTGATGATGGCCACGGCGTTCATGGGCTATGTGTTGCCCTGGGGCCAGATGTCGTTCTGGGGCGCCACCGTGATCACCAACCTGTTCTCGGCCCTGCCGGGCATCGGCGATCCGATCGTCACCTGGCTGTGGGGCGGCTATTCGGTCGATAACCCGACCCTGAACCGCTTCTTCTCGCTGCATTACCTGCTGCCGTTCGTGATCGTCGGCGTGGTTCTGCTGCACATCCTGGCCTTGCACCAGCATGGTTCCAACAACCCGCTCGGCATCGATGTGAAGGGTCCGCAGGATACCATCCCGTTCCATCCGTATTACACGGTGAAGGATGCGGTCGGCGTCGGCGTGTTCCTGATCTTCTTCTCGTTCTTCGTGTTCTATGCGCCGAACATGCTGGGCCATCCGGACAACTACATCCCGGCCAACCCGCTGGTCACCCCGGCGCATATCGTGCCGGAATGGTACTTCCTGCCGTTCTACGCCATTCTGCGTTCGGTGCCGGACAAGCTGGGCGGCGTGCTGCTGATGTTCGGCGCCATCGCCATCCTGTTCCTGCTGCCCTGGCTCGATACCAGCCGCGTGCGCTCGGCCACGTTCCGCCCGATCTACAAGTGGCTGTGGCTGATCTTCCTGATCGCCTGCATCGGTCTCGGCTATTCCGGTGGCAGCCCGGCGGAAGGCCTGCCGCTGCTGATCGGCCAGATCTGCACCGTGTATTACTTCGTGCATTTCCTGGTGCTGTTCCCGCTGGTCGGCTGGTTCGAGAAGCCGGATAAGCTGCCGGTCTCCATCAGTGAAGCCGTGCTGCCCAAGGCAGCCGCAGCAGCGGCGGAGTGAGCCTCATGCGCAAGGATAGCCCCATGAAAACCCTGCGTGCCGCCCTGTTCGGCTCCCTGGTTGCCCTCGCTGCTGCTGTCGCCGCCCCGGCGGCAATGGCGGCCGGCGATGAAACCCCGGCGCCGAAGCAGAGCTGGAGCTTCAACGGTGCATTCGGCACGTTTGATCGTGGCGAATTGCAGCGTGGCTTCCAGGTCTACAAGGAAGTCTGCGCCTCCTGCCATGCCGCCAAGTTCGTCGCCTTCCGCACCCTGCGCGATATCGGCTTCACCGAAGCTGAGGTGAAGGCGCTGGCGGCGACCTATGAAGTGACCGACGGGCCGGACGATTCGGGCGAGATGTTCAAGCGCCCGGGCCGCCCGTCCGACAAGTTCCCGTCGCCATTCCCGAACGAAAAGGCCGCGCGCGCCGCCAATGGCGGCGCCTATCCGCTCGACCTGTCGCTGATCGCCAAGGCACGCGCCCAGGGTCCGGATTACCTGGCCGCTTTGCTGAGCGGCTACAGCGCCGCCCCGGCCGGCACCGAAGTGGGCGAGGGCCTGCATTACAACAAGTATTTCCCCGGCCATCAGATCGCGATGCCGCAGCCGCTCAATCCGGACCAGGTCACCTATGCCGATGGCACCAAGGCGACCGTGGAACAGATGGCGCGCGACGTCTCGGCCTTCCTGATGTGGACCGCCGAGCCGAAGCTGGAGGAGCGCAAGCGCCTCGGCTTCAAGGTGATGATCTTCCTGGTGATCCTCACCGGCCTGTTCATCGCCGCCAAGAAGCGGGTCTGGGCTGATCTCAAGTAAGCCGGCGTAACCTCTGGCAAAAGAAAAGGCCGCCTTGCCGGGCGGCCTTTTTTATTGCGTGCGGGAGCAGTGTTTGCTTAAGTCTGCCGCGACTTTTCAGCGATTCCGACAGGAGAGCCAGCCATGGCCCAAGGTAAGAAGCCGGCTAAGAAGACGGTGAAACAGGCGGCAGCGAAAAAGCCGGCTGCCAAGGCGGTGAAGGCTGCCAGGAAAGTCGTCAAGAAGGCTGCCGCGAAAACGGCCCCGGCTGCCAAGGCTGCCGTCAAGAAGCCCGCCGCCAGGAAGGCCGCCGCCTGGACCAAGCCGCATATCGCCAAGCCCGGCGATCCGGTGCGCATCGGCGTGCTCGGCGGCAGCGGGCTTTATGGCATGGCCGGCCTCACCAACATGCAATGGCGCAAGGTTTCCACCCCCTGGGGCGATCCCTCCGATGAATTGCTGTTCGGCAAGCTGGATGGCGCCGAGCTGGTTTTCCTGCCGCGCCATGGCCGCGGCCATCGCCATTCGCCCTCGGAAGTGAATTACCGCGCCAATATCGATGCGCTCAAGCGCGTCGGCTGCCATGAAGTGATCTCGGTTTCGGCCTGCGGCTCGTTCAAGGAGCATCTGCCGCCGGGCAGCTTTGTCATTGTCGACCAGTTCATCGACCGCACCTTCATGCGCCAGAAGAGTTTCTTCGGCACCGGCATGGTGGCGCATGTCTCGGCGGCGCATCCGGTCTGCCATCGCCTCGGCGATGCGCTGGAACAGGCGGCGAAAGACGCCGGCATCAATGCCCAGCGCGGCGGCACGTATCTCTGCATGGAAGGGCCGCAATTCTCCACCCAGGCCGAGAGTTTCCTCTACAAGAGCTGGGGCTGCGATGTGATCGGCATGACCAATGCGCCGGAAGCCAAGCTGGCGCGCGAGGCCGAGCTTTGCTACGCCAGCGTGGCGATGGTGACGGATTTTGATTGCTGGCATCCGGATCATGATCATGTCGATGTCGCCGCCGTGATCCGCGTGCTGCTGGATAATGCCAGCAAGGGCCAGTCGCTGGTGGCGCATGCGGTGAAATATCTCAAGGACCGGCCCGAGCATTGCCACCAGGGCTGTGATACGGCGCTGGAAAACGCCCTGATCACCGCGCCGGAACAGCGCGATCCGGCTTTGCTGCGTAAACTCGACGCGGTGGCCGGCCGCATTCTCAATCGTTAAGCTGACAGGATTGCCAGTTATGCAGGGTATCAAGGACAAGATTCGCACCATCCCGGATTATCCCAAGCCGGGCATCATGTTCCGCGACATCACCACGTTGCTGCAGGATGCGCGCGGTTTCCGCAAGACCATCGATGAAATGGTGCAGCCCTTTGCCGGCACCCGCATCGACAAGGTGGTGGGCATCGAGGCGCGCGGCTTCATCCTCGGCGGCGCCATCGCGCATCAGCTCTCCATCGGCTTTGTGCCGGTGCGTAAACGCGGCAAGCTGCCGTTCCAGACCAAGGCACAGGAATACCAGCTTGAATACGGCACGGATTCGATGGAAATCCATGTCGATGCCATAGCCAAGGGCGAGAATATCCTGCTGGTGGATGATCTGATCGCCACCGGCGGCACCGCCGAGGCGGCGATCAAGCTGATCCGGCATTATGAAGGCAATGTGATCGGCGGTTCCTTCATCGTCGATCTGCCTGAACTGGGCGGCCGCCAGCGGCTCGAAGCGCTTGGCATCAAGGTGCTGGCGCTCTGCGAATTCGACGGCCATTGATCCAGTAAAGCGGCGTAAACAGGGGCGGCGGCATGGCGCATCATCTCATTGGCATCGACCATACCGTCGTCACCGTGCGCGACCTGGAAGCGGCGCGGGAAACCTATGCCCGGCTCGGCTTCAGCGTCACGCCGCGTGGCCGCCATATCGGCTGGGCCACCGGCAATTACTGCATCATGTTCGGCAGCAATTACATCGAATTGCTCGGCATCGCGGAAGCTGGCGGCTTCACCGCTGGCTTGGAGGACATGCTGGCCCGGCAGGGCGAGGGGCTGCACAAGATTGTGCTCGGCAGCGACGATGCCGAAGCGACCCGCGCTTCCTTTGCCGCTGCCGGCCTGGCACCCTCCGAGGTGCAGAGCCTGAAGCGCGAATTGCAATTGCCGGAAGGCACCGTGCTGCCGGCTTTCGCCCTGGTGCATCTGCCCCCCCATGCCACGCCGCCGGTATCGATGTTTGTCTGCCAGCATCTGTCGCCGGAAATGCTGCGCCAGCCGGCCTGGCTGCTGCATCCCAATGGCGCCACCCATCTCGCCGGCTGCGTCGTGGTCTGCGACGATCCGCTCGCCACCGAAGCGGCCTATGAAACCCTGTTCGGCGCCGGCAGCGCGGTGCGCACCGACCGCATGATCGCCGCCCGCGTCGGCCACGAGCATGTGCTGTTCGTCACCCCGACCGATCTGGCCACGCTGTTCCCCGATCTCGAACACGACGAAGCCCGGCCAACGCCCTATATCGCCGGCATGCGTCTGCGCGTACACAATCCCGAAGCCGCCGCCAGCTATTTCAAGGCCAAAGCCATCGACCATGCCCGCGCCCTGGATGGCACCGTGCTGGTGCCGGCCGAAGCTGCCCATGGCGTGTTCCTGGAATTCAGCAGTCGGGTGTGAGGTAAGGAATTTTCCTTGCTCAATATCTGGCGATGCCCTAATTTCGGGACATGGCCAATCTCGAAGAATACTCCACCCTGACCAGCAAAGGGCAGACCACTTTGCCCAAGGCGGTGCGGCAGGCGTTGCGCCTGCATGCCGGTGACAAGCTGCGCTTCCGCGTTGAGGGCGATGCCGTGCTGCTGGAACGCGCCGATGCGGCCGACGATCCGGCCATGCTGGCCTTCCTGGATTTTCTGGCCCGCGATATCACGGCCCGACCGGAAAAGCTGCAAGCCATCAGCCCGGCGTTGAAAGCCCGGCTGGAGGCGCTGACGGCCGGTATCGACGATGACCCGGATCAGATCATCGAAGGCGATGTCGCGCTCTGATGCTGGTGTTGAATGGCTGGACACTCTACGCCCATCCACTGTTCCTTGATCAGCTTGAAAGCCTGATGGCAGCAGTCGAGCGGCAGCAAGCAGCCGGGCGACAGCAGGCGACACAATCACCGAATGCCAAATTGCTGGCGGTGATCCGGCGCCAGATTTTCAGCACTATCCCTGCCGATCCGAGCCAGCCGCAATTCCGCCAGGGCAACACATTGGGGCCGGCGCGGCGGCATTGGTTCCGTGCCAAATTCGGCAATGGCCGTTTCCGGTTATTCTTCCGCTTCGATACCGCGTCGAAAATCATCCTCTATGCCTGGGTCAATGATGAAACCACTCTGCGTGCCTATGGTTCGCGCCGCGATGCCTATGCGGTGTTTGCCGGCATGCTGGATCGCGGCAACCCGCCGGAAGATTGGGACAAACTGCTGGCGGCGTGCCAAGAGGTGGCAGGCAGGCTCGAAAAAGCGCGGGGTGGGTCGGCGGAATAGGCGCGCAGAGGCGTATTGCCCGTCGCGTTTCGGCTTGCCGCTCTATTGCAACAGGATTGCCGGGTGAGGCGGGCTGTTGCCCGGTTCAGGTTTTGCTCGTTGGCGATAACCGGCATGCACCACAAAGCAGTCGTGGTCGGCGTAGGCCGACCACCCACGAGTTCCTTGTTTTTCGGCCAATTAAACAAAGTAACACGTGGATGGTACGCCTTCGCGTACCATGACGACCTGTGCTGTGGGGCGGGCGAGGTTGGTCTTGCGCCATTCTTTCTTCCCATTGCGGTCTGTGCTGGAATGCCCGGCATCTGATATGTTCTTCTAATGTTCTAGAAATATGCTATACTGGCCGATCCTGAAAATGGAGGCCGCCATGACTGACCATGATCTGCCTGCTGCTGAGGTTGCCCAGGCACCAGTCCCTGAAAATGCAGCCACCCAACCGCTGCCGCCCTGGCGCCGGGCGCCGGAGCGGCTTTCCGCCCGGGCTTCGCCGCGGCGTTATGACTGGCCGCTTGCGGCCAAGCTGCTGGCGGCGGGCCGGCCGGCGGAGGAGGTGGCGGCGGCGCTGGGCTGCGATGAGGCGCGGGTCTGGCGCCATCTGCGCGCCAGCCCGACCTTCCGCGCCATGGTGGAGAAGGAGGCCGAGCGCAGCCGGCTGCTGCATGGCCTGCGGTTGCAGGCCATGCGCCGCGATTATGCCGAGGCGCTCTATAGCCGCGCCGATCTGGCGCCCGAGGCCGTGGCGCGCCTGGTGGCCGAGCCGCCCGAGGTGACCGGCCGGCAATTGGCGCAGGCAGCCAGGCGGGCCGCAGCGCCGCCACGCAAGCTGGCGGTGCCGCCGCCGCCGCTGCATGAGCAGCAAAACAGCCAGGCCCTGCAACGCGCCAACCAGATCATGCGCGATGTGGCGGCAGCGCGGCGCGAATTGCGCGCGGCTATGGCACCAGCACCAGCACCGGCACCAGCGGCGGCTTCGCCGTCACCCGCGCCCGTGACAAAAACCCCGCAATGTCCGGGAAGCCCTGCGAAGCACAGCCAGCCAGACGCGAAGCATCTTGAAGAAGATGGGAAGCATTTGAAAGAAGCCGGGAAGTGTGCAGAAGCGGATGCGACGCCAGGAGACGCGGATGCAGGGCAGCGAGAGGCCGCGCGGAAACCGGCGCCGATCTGGCCGCCACCGCCGCCCAGCTATCCGCTGGTACCGGAGGGCTGCGAGGCGCTCTATTACCACGGCATCCAGGTGCCGATTTTGCCCGAATACTGGGGCCAGGAGATGGGGCCAGGCTGGAGCCTGACGCCGGATGAGGCGTAGCGCCATGCCGGTGGAAACTGACACGACCTGTTGCTGGGGGGAGCCGTCTTTGGGCTTCAATTTCTTCGTCACGCCCGGGCTTGCCCCGGGAGTCTTGCGCAACCCCGTATGAGATGCCCGGCTCAAGGCCACGGCTGTCTGGTTTAATCTCTGGCGGATTGAACCTCCCCTCCATCGTCATGCCCGGGCGAAGACCCGGGCATCTCTCGCCGACGAGAGAAATACCTGGAGAACAGACCAAAAATGGGATGCCCGGGTCTTCGCCCGGGCATGACGACGGAGGAGGGGGATAGGGTTGAGCGCCGGAAGATTCCAGCCGTAGAGATTTCGTGTTCCGTCAAGACATCAAGGTGCAAAACCTCAGCAATGCCGGGTCTTTCGCCGCTCCGACAAAAACTGAACCGGATACCAGTGGCTCAAGCCCGGGCATGACGATTTTAGGTGCTTTGCCGTGCTCCATGGATCACTTCAGATACGAATCAGCGGTGGCCTACAGCACCGCCTCGAACAGGCCCAAGGTGCGGCGGCGGGCCAGGGCGGCGGCGAAGGCATCATGGCTGCCGCGCTGGTCGCAGTTGAAGCCGTGATCGGCGTCGTAGCTATGCACCGCGATGCCGGGATGGCGCGCCTTCATGCCCTCGGCCACGCTGAGCGGGATCATTTTGTCCTTGGCGCCGAAATGCAGCAATGTCGGGCAGGCCGGCACCTGTTCGGCCAGTTCGGCCCAGTTGCCGCCGTAATAGCCGCTGGCTGCCGCAAGGCCATTGGCGGCGCAGGCAGCCAGCCAGGTGACGCTGCCGCCGAAGCAATAACCCACCATGCCGACCTTGCCGGCCTGGCTGGCGGCGGCGATGGCGGTGTTGGTTTCCTTCAGCACATCGGCCCAGGAGAGTTTGCCGCGCAATTCGCGGCCGGCCGCGACATCCTCGGCGCTATAGCCTAGTTCCACCTCGCGCTGCACGCGGTCGAACAAAGCCGGCGCGACGCAGTAATAGCCCTCGGCGGCATAACCTTCAGCGACGCTGCGGATATGGCTGTTGACGCCGAAAATCTCCTGCACCACCACCAGGCCGCCCTTCGGGCTGCCCTTGGGCTCGGCAATATAGGTGCTGAAACGATGGCCGTCCTCGGCGGTGAGCGTGGTGAAGGCACCCATGACAAAAACCTTTCGCTGATAAGCCGGCGATGGCGTGGACAGGAACGGTTGTCTAGACCAATCGCCGTGATGATCCATGATGACGGATTTTTGTTACCGTGGCATGATCGTCACCGTCTCGCAACAATCCTTAACACAAGCAGCGCCCGCATTTCCCATGGCTCTTGATCCCGTCGTCGCGGCACTGGTGCTGTTCGCCGCCCTGTTGCATGCCAGTTGGAATGCAGTGGTGAAATCCGATACTGACCGGCAGACCAGCATGGCTTTGGTGATGCTGGCCGGGGTGGTGATGGGGCTGGGCCTGCTGCCGTTCACGCGCGATCCGTTCGGCGCCGGCATGGGGGCCGAGGCCTGGGCCTGGCTCTGCGCTTCCACGCTGATCCATTGCGCCTATTACACCTGCCTGCTGAAAGCCTATCGCCATGGCGATCTCAGCCAGGTCTATCCGATTGCACGCGGCATGGGGCCGCTGGCGGTGGCGTTGCTCTCCGGCCTGGTCTTTGCCGAGCCGTTATCGGGGCGAGAAATGACCGGCGCGCTGATCGTTTCGCTCGGCATTGCCAGCCTGGCTTTCGGGCCGTATCGCGGCAGCCCGGCCGAGCGCCGCCATGCGCTGCTTTATGCCGTGCTGACCGGCTGCACCATTGCCGGCTACCTGGTCTGCGACGGGCGCGGCGTGCGCGCCGCCGGCGACCCGATGGCCTATATCGCCTGGCTCAATATCCTCGAAGGCCCCTGGGTGGCGATATTTGCCTTCGCCACCCGTGGCACGGCGTTTCTGGCGGCGGCGCGGCGCGGCTGGAAACGCGGCCTGGGTGGCGGCGTCATCGCCACGCTGGGCTATGGCATCGCGATGTGGGCCTTCACCAAGGGCGGTGCGGCGCATGTCGCTTCCTTGCGCGAGACCAGCGTGATCTTTGCAGCGGCGATCGGCGCGCTGCTGCTCGGCGAGGGCTTCGGGCCGCGCCGGTTATTTGCCGCCGCCGCCGTCGCCTGCGGCCTGATCCTGATGAACTGGCACGGTTAGTCGAGGCGGCGCAGCCAGCTTTCGGCGGCCGGCTGGCTGCCGCTTTGCAGCCGCAGCCGCAGGCGGCCATCCGCTTCGCGGCTGGCTTCCAGGCTTTGATTGCCCTGGCTCCAGCGCAGTTGGTTGCCGTCGCCGGTCAAGCTCAGGCGTTGCTGCGATGCCGCTTCGTTATTCAGGCTGCGCCCGATGCCGTAGCTTGCCTGACGGCGCTGGTCGGCCTGGGCCGGGCCGAGATGCAGCAGCAGATAGCGGCCATTGCCGCTGGTGCCCTGCCACAGGCCGGTCCAGGCATCGGCATTTGCAGTTGAGGCCGGGGCGGTCAGGCCGAAAGTGGCGATGGCGGCGCGGTCGCCATCCTGGCAGGGCGGCGGTTTGCCCTGCTCAGCCAGCAGCACCAGGCAGGGGCCGAAACGGCGCGCAAAAGCCAGGGTCAGGCCGGCATCATGGCCGCGCAGCAATTCCGGCGCCGGGCGGTCCAGCACCAGGGCGGGCAACCCCAATTCGCCCAGCCGGCGTTGCGCCCAGGGGCCGCGCAAAGCCGGTTCGCTACGCTCGAAATACGGATCGTCGGCGAAGAAGGCCAGCATCAATGCCGTCTGCCGGCTGCGCATCGCCTCCCAGATTTCGCGCAGACGGGTGTCGTTGCGGCGCCAGTCCAGCGGGCCATCCGGCGTGCCATAGGCGGCCGGGGCCAGCGCCAGCACCGCTTCGGGCCGCACCTGGCCGGGCTGATCGCGTCGCGCCGTCTCACCCAAAGCCAGCCAGCCGCCCACCGATTGCCCGGCCAGCAGGATGCGGCGATAACCCAGGGCGCGGCCGGCCTCCAGCCCGGCACCGACGATGCGCAAAGCCACATTCAGCACATCATGCGTGCCCAGGCGATGCAGGGCATAAACATCCCAGCCCTGGCGCGCCATCTCCCACAGGATCGGCGGCGCCATGGCCGGTGCTTCGGCATTCACGCTGCGGCCATGGTTCCAGATCACCAGGCCCTTGGCGGCGCCTGGGCCACGCGGCGCCAGCGCCGGCAGGCCGGGATTGAAGTCGGCCGGCTTGAACTCATACAAGGCCGGATCGGGCGGCCCGGGTTGCAGATGGCGCGGCAGGCGCTGGTCGGGCGGTTCGCGGCTCCAGGCGGTGCCAGCCCCTGGCAGCAGGGCGCCCAGCAGCAGACTACCCAGCAAAACGGCGGCGAGCCTGCGCCCGCCGCCGCGTTGGTTACTGTCGCCGTGGTGCGGCAAGGCTCAGCCGGCCGGCTGCTGCGTCGCTGCGGCCTTCTTCTTTTCTTCCTCGACCAGTTCCTTCTTGGAGAGTTTGCCGATCAGCGTCTTGGGCAAAGCTTCGCGGATTTCCATCGCCACCGGCATTTCATGCTTGCCGAGCTTGTCCTTGAGGAAACTCTTGAGTGCCTCGAAGTCAAACGGCTTGGCGCCGGCCTTCAGCTTGATGAAGGCCTTGGCGGATTGGCCGCGATACTGATCGGGAATGCCGATCACGGTGCATTCCTCCACGCTCGGATGCTCGTAGATGGCTTCCTCGATATTGCGCGGATAGACGTTGAAACCACCCGACAGGATCATGTCCTTCTTGCGGTCGACGATGAAGACATAGCCATCCTCGTCGAGATAGCCGACATCGCCGGTATGGAAGCGACCGCCGGCAAAGGCTTCCTCGGTGGCTTCCGGCTTGTTCCAGTAGCCCTTCATCACATTCGGGCCCTTGATGCAGATTTCGCCGCGCTCGCCGACACCGAGCAGCTTGAGCGGGTCTTCCACATCCACGATCTCGATGGTGATGCCGGGCAGCGGCAGGCCGCAGGAGCCTTTCTTGCGCGGGCCGCCATAAACCGTCTGCGTGCCGGCCGGCGAGGTCTCGGTCATGCCCCAGCCTTCGATCATCTTGTGGCCGGTCACTTCCTCGAATTTGTCCTGCACTTCCACCGGCAGCGGTGCGCCGCCGGAAGCGCAGAATTTCAGCGCCGAGAGATCGTAATCCCTGATATTCTTCAGGCCGACGATGGCGGCATACATGGTCGGCACGCCGGGGAAGATGGAAATCTTCTTCTTGTGCAAATCCTGGATCACTGCCTGCAAATCAAAGCGCGGATGCAGCACCATCTCCGCACCCAGCACCATCATCCGCAGCAACACTGCGCTGAGGCCGTAGATGTGGAACATCGGCAGCACCATCAACACGCGTTCCTCGCCATCGATCAGGTTCAGCGACGGGCCGGTCCAGGAGCAATACATCTGCACCGTGGCAGTGATGTTGCCATGGGTCAACATGGCGCCCTTGGGCACGCCGGTGGTGCCACCGGTATATTGCAGGATCGCCACTTCATCGGCCGGGTTCTTCACCGGATGCGGCGTGTAGCGGCCATCATTCGCCACCAGATCGGTGAAGCGCACATGGCGGTCATCCTTCGGTATGGCGGCGATTTCCTTGCCCTTGAGCAGCGGGAACAGGAAATTCTTCGGGAAAGGCAGCACATCGGGCAGGCCACCCACCACCACCTTCTTCAGCCGCGTGCTGCCCAGCATCTTGGCGATATTGGGATACAGCGCGTTGAGGTCGAGGGTGCAGATGATGTCGGTCTGGCTATCCTCGATCTTGTAGCGCAGCTCGCGCTCGGCATCGAGCGGGCTGTAATTCACCACCCGGCCGCCGGCCTTGAGGATGCCGAAAAAACAGATCGTGTAATGCGGCGTATTGGGCAGGAACAGGCCGACATGCACGCCGGGGCCGACGCCCAGAGCCTGAAAACCCTTGGCGGCGCGATCCACCAGATCGGAGACGGCGGCATAGGTCAGCTTTTTGCCCATGAATTCCAGGAAGGGCTTGGGCGCGAATTTGGCCACCGCCTCGTCCAGGATGCTCCAGATCGGCTTGGGCTGCAGATCGAGCGCCCATTTCACCCCTTCAGGATAGGATTTTTCCCAGAATGGCGCGGTCATGAATGTCCTCCCTGACGGATCGGAGAAGCCGATCCGTGTTTTTTGCTACCGACTAATCTAAGTTGCTGCGGGCGGCGTTTCAACAGCGTGAAACGGGTTGGGCAGGTTGCCGCCGGGCGCCGCTTCTGGCACACTGGACCACCCCAACGCGAACAGCAGAGCCAGCGAGGAAGCGGGTATGAGCGGCGGCGCAGCCAAGGACATGCGCGCAGAACGCGACCGGTTCGTGGCCTTTGCCTTTTCGGCCGCCGACCTGATGCTGGAAGTGGCCGAGGATGGCCGCGTCACCTATGCCTCGGGCGCGGCACGGCAGCTTTTCGGGCTTGACGCTGCGGAACTCATCGGCCGCCAGCTCGGCCCATTGATTGATGAAACCGACCGGCATTTCCTGCTCAATCTGCTGGCATCGCTGAGTGTTGGCGGGCGTATCGAGCCGGTTACCATCCGATTGGCAGCATCCGGCACTGCCAATGCCGTAAAATCGGGCGCCATCTGCGTGCTGGGCGGCTGCTGCCTGCCGCGCCGCGAGGGGCGCTATTATCTCACCTTGTCGGGCGCGCGGTTGCCGCAGGCGGAAACCGCGTTGCAGAACAAACGCGATTACCAGACCGGTTTGCTCACCGCCGCCGATTTTGAGGACCGCGCCAGCGACCGGCTGCGGCTGGCCCGCGAATTGGGCTCCGAGGTCAAGATCACCTTGCTGGAAATCGTCGGCCTCAAGCAGTTGAGCGGCGATCTGCCGCCCGAGCAGCAGGCGGCACTGATGGGCGATGTCGGCGCCTTCCTGCGCTCCAAATCCATTGGCGGCGATACTGCCGGCCGCATTGATGCGGAGAAATATTCCATCCTGCATGCCGGCAGTGTGGATCAGGCGGCCGTCGCCGATAAGGTGCGCCAGTTGGTTGCCAAGGCGAATCCGGCGGCGGCGGCCACCGCCGAAGCGCTGGGCGTGCAGGGCGCCACGCTGGATTTGCACACCAAGGGCATGAGCGACGAAGATGCTGCCTCGGCGATGGCCTTCGCGGTGCAGCGTTTCGCCGCCCAGGGCGCCGCCGGGCTGTCGTTCCGCAACACTGAGGAAAGTCTCAAGCTGTTGCTGAGCGAAACCGTGGCCCGGGTGCGGGCCTTGCGTTTCACGGTCAGTCAGCGCGATTTCCAGATGGTGTACCAGCCCATCGTGGCGCTGTCGGATCGCAAGCTGCATCATTACGAAGCCCTGGTGCGGTTTGGCGATGATCAATCGCCGTTCGAGACCATCCGCCTGGCGGAAGGCGTGCATCTGATCGGCGAATTCGATCTTGCCGTGGTGCAGCGTGTGATCAGCGCGCTCCGCGCGGCGCGGCAGAGCGGCCAGCGCCCGGAAGTGGCGGTCAATCTGTCCGGCCATAGCCTGGAAAGCACGGTGTTTCTGGCCGCGTTGCGGGAATTGCTGGCCAGCGAACCGGATATCCGCCAGCAGCTTATTTTTGAGATCACGGAATCAACCCAGATCACCGATCTGGTGCTGGCCGGCAATGCGGTGCGCCAGTTGCGCCAGGATGGCCATGCCGTCTGTCTGGACGATTTCGGTGCCGGTGCCGCGTCATTCCCGTATCTGCAGGCGCTGGAAGTGGATTTCGTCAAGATCGACGGTGCCTATGTGAAGGCGCTGCAATCGCGCGAGAAGGAGCGTGATCGCGCCATCCTGCGCGGTATGGTCTGGCTGTGCAAGGAATTGAAGATCGGCACTGTGGCCGAGATGATCGAGACCGAGGATCAGGCCCGTTTGTTGCTGGATTTCGGCATCGATTACGGCCAGGGCTGGCTGTTTGGCCGCCCCGAGGCCGACATGCATAGCTGGGCCGAGCGGATCGCGGTGCAGGCGCCGGGCGGCAATCATCTCGATCCCGGTGCCTTCACCCTCAAGCGCAAATAACCTCAGCGCAGTTCGACTTTACCATGGTCCAGGGCGACAAGGCCGCGCTCTTCCAGCCGGGCGCGGAAGGACACCGTGTTGCCATCGCGCCAGAGATCGGTGGCGATGGTTTCGCCGGGGAAAACCGGCGCGGTGAAGCGGGCTTCGATATGCGCCACGCGGGCCGGATCGTGGTCGCAGGCGCCTTTCACCACGGCGCGCACGGCATGGCCATAGGTGCATAGGCCATGCAGGATCGGGCGCGGAAAACCCGCCGCCTTGGCGAAGCTGGGATCGGCATGCAGCGGGTTGCGGTCGCCGCACAGGCGATAGAACAGCGCCTGGTTCGGCTGTGTGCGGGCCGAGATGGTCAGGTCCGGGGCGCGGTCCGGGATGGCATGCGGCTTGGGCGGCGGCGCCTGATTGGCCGGTGCGCCAAAGCCGCCATCGCCACGCGCAAACACGGTGGAAAGCAGCGTCACCAGCGCCTCGCCGCTGGCAGCGTCACGGATCAGGGTTTCCACCAGCACCACGGCGCCCTTGCCGGCGCCCTTGTCCCAGACTTCCCTGATGCGTGTCTTGCTCAGGATGCGGCCTTCCGGCGCCAGCGGCTTGTGCAAGGTGATGCGCTGTTCGCCATGCACCACCATCAGCATGTCGATGCCGGATTTGAAGCCCCAGCTATCATCCCAGTTCAGCACCGTGGCCTGGCTCGGCAAGGCCTTGAGCCGGCCGGCATAGGCGCCGTTCTCCACCACGAAGGGCAATTCGGCTTCATCCATCGGATCGCTGCCCATGCCGATGCTGAGGGCATAGAGCATGCTGTCGCGGCTGGTATAGATGGCTTCCTGTTCCGGCAGGTCGAGGGCGAGCAATTCGTCATAGACAATCGTCATGTTTCCTCCTTATTTAGCGATAAGTCTAAAGACGCTTGCGAAGCCTGACTAGGCGTTCCGTAACGTCAATGGGAGGAAGCCATCAATGGGAGGACGGCATGGGCTACAGCACTTTTGATTTCAGCGTTGCCGATCATGTGGCGCATATCGTGTTCAACCGGCCCGACAAGGCCAATGCCATGGTGCTGCCATTCTGGCAGGAAATGGTGGATGTGTTTGCCGAGATCGACCAGCGGCCGGAAGTGCGCGCGGTGGTGATCTCCTCCACTGGCAAGCATTTCACCGGCGGCCTCGATCTGGCCGCCTTTGCCGGCCTGGCCGGCGACATGATGCAGGGCGACCGTGGCCGGGTGGGCGAGCAATTCCGCCGCGCCGTGGCCGAGATGCAGGAAAGTTTCACCGTGATCGAACGCTGCCGGGTGCCGGTACTGGCGGCGGTGCAGGGCGGCTGCGTTGGCGGCGGCGTCGATCTGATCTCGGCCTGCGACATGCGCTATTGCACCGATGATGCCTGGTTCTGCATCCAGGAAATCAATATCGGCATGACGGCGGATGTCGGCACGTTACAGCGCCTGCCGCATCTGATGCCGTCGGGCCTGGTACGTGAACTGGCTTATACCGGGCGCCGTTTCATGGCGCAGGAAGCGCGCGAGAGCGGCCTGGTCAATGCCACTTTCGCCAATCACGGCCTGATGCTGGAAGAAGTGATGGCGATGGCGCACAGCATTGCCGGCAAGTCGCCGCTGGCGATTCACGGCACCAAGGAAATGCTGAACTACACGCGTGATCACAGCGTGGCCGATGCGCTGAACTACATGCAGGTCTGGCAGGCCGGCATGTTCCTGACCGGCGATCTGCTGGAGCAGATGCGTGCCAATCAGGAAAAGCGGCCGGCCAAGTTCGACGACCTGCTGCCGCATCGCCAACTGGTGCAGCGCCGGCGCTATTGAGGCCGGCTCATTTCTCGCCGAGGATTTTCCAGATCCCGTCGCAGACCAGCACTTCGGCGCCAGCGACGCTGATTGTACCCTGCATGAAGACCAGGGAGCGCGTCTGGCGCACGATGCGGCCACGCCCTTCCAGCCAGTCGCCCGGGCGGGCCGGCGCGACGAACTGGTTGTTCAGGCTGACCGTGGCGCAGGGGCGGCGATCCACCGCAGTCCATACCGTCATGCCGATGGCATGATCGGCAAAGGCCATCAGCATGCCGCCATGCACCACGCCGCGCGCATTCAGATGCTGCGGTGCGGCCTGGAAGGCATAAGCCCAGAGGCCATTTTCCTCCAGGCGGGCCCAGAGCGGGCCGATCAGTCCGGTGAAGCCGGGATTGTCGCTGTTACGGTGCGGTTTCCAGCCATGCTGGCCGGGATCGAAGGTCATTGGAGGCTCATCATTTTGTTATTTCCCGATCTGTTTACGCCAAGCTGGCCGGCTTCCGCAACGTCACCATCCGGTCGGGCCTTGTCTCGTTCCCGTCGGCTTACTAACCTTTCGGCATAATCCAGGGAGTTAACGCCATGAATCTGGAGCTGACGCCGGAAGAGCAGGCCTTCCGCGAGGAAGTGCGGGGCTTTATCCGCGACAACCTGCCGCCCGATCTGGCGGCGCGCAATCGCCGCGCCGTGCATCTGGCCAAGGATGATTATGTGCAATGGCACCGCGCGCTGCACAAGCGCGGCTGGGGGGCGCCGAACTGGCCGCTGGAATTCGGCGGCACTGGCTGGAGCCCGGTGCAGCGCCATATCTTCGATGAGGAATGCGCCGCTGCCGATGCGCCGCCATTGCTGCCTTTCGGGATCGCCATGGTCGGGCCGGTGATCTACACTTTCGGCACGCCGGAGCAGAAAGCGCATTATCTGCCGCGTATCCTCGGCATGGAGGATTGGTGGTGCCAGGGCTATTCCGAGCCGGGTTCCGGCTCCGATCTGGCCTCGCTGCGCACCAAGGCGGAAAGCGATGGCGATTTTTATATCGTCAATGGCCATAAAATCTGGACCACCCAGGCGCATTATGCCGACATGATGTTCTGCCTGGTCCGCACCGATCCGGCGGCCAAGCCGCAGGAGGGCATTTCCTTCCTGCTGATCGACATGAAAACCCCCGGCATCACGGTGCGGCCGATCATTTCGATCGATGAAGGTCATGGCGTGAACGAGGTTTTCCTCGACAATGTGCGCGTGCCGAAAGCCAATCTGATCGGCAAGGAAGGCAAGGGCTGGACCTATGCCAAATTCCTGCTCGGCAATGAACGCACCACGATTGCCGAAGTGGCGACCTCGAAGCAGCGGCTGCGCCGGCTGAAGGAGATTGCCCGTGCCGAGGCTTCCGGCCTGGGCGGTGCGTTGCTGGATGAGCCGGATTTCAGCGCCAAGGTGGCAGCGGTGGAAATCGAATTGCTGGCGCTGGAATATACCAATCTGCGGGTGCTGGCGGCGGAAAGTGCCGGCCGTGGCGTCGGGCCGGAAGCCAGCATGCTGAAAATCCGTGGCTCCGAAATCCAGCAGACGCTGACCGAACTGGCCTGCGAGGCGCTGGGCTATTACGCCGCGCCGTATGAGCATCTACCGGACGGATCGAACCAGCCGCCGGTCGGCCCGGCTTATGCCGAAGGCCGCATGGAAAGTTATCTCTATTACCGCGCCACCACGATTTATGGCGGCTCGAATGAAATTCAGCGCAACATCATCGCCAAGATGGTGTTGGGGCTCTGAGCGAAGGAAACGCATCATGGATTTTCAGCTCAATGACGAACAGAAGCTGCTGGCCGATAGCCTGGAAGGCTGGCTGCGCAAGGAATATTCCTTTGAGCATTGGCGCAAGCTGGTGAAGACCGAGCAGGGTTATAGCGATGCCAATTGGGCGCATTTCGCCGAAATGGGCTGGCTCGGCGTGGCGTTGCCGGAAGCGCATGGCGGCCTGGGTGGCGGCGCGGTGGAAACCATGGTGATCGGTGAGCGTTTTGGCGCCGCCCTGGTGGCCGAGCCGTATCTTTCCAGCGTGGTGCTGGGCGGTGGCCTGGTGGCGGCAGCCGGCAGCGAAGCGCAGCAGGCGGAAATCCTGCCGGCGCTGGCGGAAGGCAGGAGCAAGCTGGCCTTTGCCTTTGCCGAGCATGGCGCGCGCTTTGCGCTCAATGATGTGAGCGTGAAGGCCGAGAAGGCCGGCAGCGGCTACACGCTCTCAGGCAAGAAGATCGTGGTGTGGGATGCGCCCGGCGCCGATCTGCTGGTTGTGCTGGCGCGCAGTGCCGGCGGGCGGCAGGATCATCAGGGCCTGGGCCTGTTCCTGGTCGATAACCAGGCCAAGGGCGTAAACCGGCAGGATTACCGCACCGTGGATAACCGCCGCGCCGCCGATATCAGCTTCGAGGCGGCGCCGGCTTTGGCGCTGGGCGATCCTGAGGCCGGCTTGCCGATCGTGGAGCGGGTGGTGGATAGCGCCATGGCCTATCTGGCCGCCGAGGCGGTGGGGGCGATGCAGGTGCTGTATGAAACCACGCTGGCCTATCTCAAGACCCGCAAGCAATTCGGCCGTGCCATCGGCGATTTCCAGGTGCTGCAGCATCGCATGGTCGACATGATGATCCATGTCGAGCAATCGCGCTCGCTGGCGCTCTATGCCAGCCTGGCGCAGAGCCGGCCGGCGACCGAGTGCGCCAAGGCGGCGGCGGCGGCCAAGGTGCAGGTCGGCAAATCGGGCAAATGGGTCGGCCAGCAAGCCGTGCAATTGCATGGTGGCATGGGCATGACCGACGAACTCACCGTTGGCCATTACATGAAGCGGCTGATGATGATCGATACGGCTTTCGGCCACGCCGATCACCATCAACGCCGCTTTGCCGCGCTCAGCAATGCCGAGGCGGCCTAAGCTCGTTCAGCAGCTATGGCGGCTTATGCCTTCACCAGGGTGGTGAAGCCGCCATAGCTCATCTTCTTCACATTGAAGGGCGTGTTCTTCGGGTCGCAGGAAGCGGCGATGCGCGGATCCTGCATCACCTTGGCGTTGATCTTGTCGCGCTGGGCGCGCGACTTGTAGACGATCCAGGAAAACACCACGCTTTCGTCTTCCTTCAGCTTCAGCCGCTTGGGGAAGGGTAGGCCGAACGGCACGTTCAGATCGTCGCTGACGCATTCGCGGTACTCCAGCGCGCCATATTCACGCCATACCTTGCCGGCCAGCTTGGCCATCTTCTTGTAGGCCGGCAGATTCTTGGTCGGCACGATCAGCAGGAAACCATCCACATAACTCATTGCGTTGCTCCTTCGGGTTTTGCTCTTGCTTTTGGTCGATGCAGCATGAATGCCTTGACGAGAAATGTTGATATCAACATAATTTCACCATGTCAAATTCCACCGCCTCGATGCCGCAAGCCCAACCCGGCGAGCCGTTACCGTTTTCGGTGACGATCATGGTGCGCGACCATTGCCTGTGTCTGCATGTGCAGCGCGCGGCGCGGGCGCTGGCGCGGCGTTTTGACGAGGCGTTGCGGCCCTATGGCCTGACCAGTGGGCAATTCTCGCTGCTGATGGCGCTGAACCGGCCGGAGCCGCCGCCGATGGCACCGGTGGCGGAATTGCTCGCCATGGACCGCACCACGCTGACCGCCAATCTCAAGCCGCTGGAGCGCCGGGGCCTGTTGCAGGTGCTGACCGATACGCGTGACCGCCGCAGCCGCCGCCTGCTGCTGACCGAGGCCGGGCGCGCCCTGCTGGCGCGCGCCATGCCGGCCTGGACCGAGACGCATGCGGCGGTGGAGCGTCAGGTGGTGCATGGCAGCCCGGATATGCTGCGCGCCGATCTGCTGGCGCTGTGCTGAAATCACCCCAAGCCAAGGATGCCATCATGAAAACCAATGCCTATCTTTCCTTCAATGGCGATTGCCGCGCGGCGATGACGTTTTATGCCGAGGTGCTGGGCGGGCAGGTGACGGCGATGCTGACCCATGGCGAAACGCCGGTGGCGGATCAATTCCCGCCGGAATTCCGTGACCGCATCATCCATGCCTGCATTGATCTCGGCGACACCATCCTGATGGCTGGCGACGTACCGCCCGGCCAGTATCAGCCGCCAGTGGGGTTCTCGGTCAATATCACGGCGCCCAGCGTGGCCGAGGCCGAGCGTATCTATGCCGCGCTCTCGGCCGGCGGGCAGGTGCATATGGCGCTGGCGGAAACCTTCTGGGCCACCCGCTTCGCCATGTTCATCGACCGTTTCGGCACACCCTGGATGATCAATTGCAACATTTGAGGCCGGGCATGAAAAAAGCCCCGTCAGGGCAGGCCTGACGGGGCTTTTTTCAGCGGCGCAGAACCGGCTCAGGCGGCGTTGGCGGCCTTCACGGCTTCCACTGCGCTTTCCGGATTCCAGTTGGTATAGGCCATCGCGCAATGTTCGGCGCAATAGGGTTTGCCGGGCAGGGCGACCTTGCTGCAGAAATCGAATTCCGAACTTTTCGGGTCGCCGATCGGCCATTTGCAACGCGGGCCGGCGCTTGGGGTCAGTGCCGCCAGCATCGCTGCTGAAAGCTGCTGCGCCGGCTTGTCCGGCACAGGCGGACGCGGCACCGTCACATCGGCATGATGCTCGCTGCCCTGGCTGGGCGTCGCCACCGGGCGATGCACCGTGGGGGCGGCGTGAACCACCGGGCTGGGATGGGCGCTGGCATTGCTGGCGCCGCTATGGCTGGCAGCCGGCGCCGGCTTCGCCATCACCGGTTTTTCGCTGCGCACAATCGGCGAGGCCCGCTTGGCCAAGCCAATGCGATGCGCCTTGCCGACTACGGCATTGCGGGTCATGCCCAACGCTTTGCCGATCTGGGTGATCGATTGGCCGGATTCCCAGAGCTGCACGAGCGTTTTAACTTTCTCGTCAGTCCACACCATATGTAGTCCCCGTATTCAGACCGGAACGCAAGATGGAGTAAGCATCTTGAGCGCCTCCGGGTCAATCCGCCTTAAGTGCTTATCCACAAGAAATTCCCGAGTCGCTTTCCGAGTCGCTGCCGATTCCTTGTCGCATAACACCTGAGTCGGGAATTGCAGGCCCGGTCGCATCATGACAGGGTAGTATCCATGACGAACCCGAGCGGCAGCTTCTCTTTCGATACCGTGGTGTTCGGCGCAACAGGTGACCTGGCAATGCGCAAGCTGCTGCCGGCACTCTACCTGCGCGACGCGGCCGGCCAGCTTGAAGCCGATTGCCGCATCTTCGGTGTGGCCCGTCATGAGATGAGCCAGGCCGAATTCCGCGATCATGCCGCCGAGGCGCTGCGGCGTTTCCTGCCGGCCGATGAGTGGCGCGACGCCGACTGGCAGCGCTTCGCCGCCCGGCTGGCCTATGTGGCGGTGGATGTGGAACAGGGCGCGGATTACGCCCGCCTGGCCGCCGCGCTGGCAATGCCGCCCGGCAATGGCGCTGCCGGCCAGAATGGCAATTCTGCCGGCCGCGTCACGCTGCATTACCTGGCCGTGGCGCCGCGTTTCTTCGGCGCCATCTGCCGTCATCTCGGGGCCGCCGGGCTGAATGGCCATGCCAGCCGCGTGGTCATGGAAAAGCCGATCGGTCATGACCTGGCCTCAGCCGAGGCGATCAATGATGCGGTCGGCGCGGTTTTTACGGAAAGCCAGATTTTCCGCATCGATCACTATCTCGGCAAGGAGACGGTGCAGAATCTGATGGCGTTGCGCTTCGCCAATGCCCTGTTCGAACCGCTTTGGCATCGTGGCCATATCGAGCATGTGCAGATCACCGCCGCCGAAACGGTGGGGGTGGAGAAACGAGCCGGCTATTACGATCAATCAGGCGCATTGCGCGACATGGTGCAGAATCACCTGCTGCAACTGCTTTGCCTGGTCGCGATGGAACCGCCATCCGCCTTCAGTGCCGACGCGGTGCGTGATGAAAAATTGAAAGTGCTGCAGGCATTGCATCCGATTGCGCCGCGCCATGCCCAGAGCCGCACGGTGCGCGGGCAATATGTGGCTGGTGAAATCGCTGGCCAGCCGGTGCCGGGTTATGCCGAGGAAGTGGGCGATCCTGCCACGCGCACGGAAAGCTTTGTGGCGCTGAAGGCCAAGATCGATAATTGGCGCTGGGCCGATGTGCCGTTTTTCCTGCGCACCGGCAAAAGACTGCCGATGCGGCGTTCAGAAATCATCGTGCAGTTCCGCGCCGTGCCGCATCTGATTTTCCGTGACGCGGCGCGCGATGTGGTCGGCAATCGACTGGTGATCCGCCTGCAGCCCGATGAGGGCGTGGAATTGCATATGATGACCAAGGTACCCGGCCCGGGCGGCATGCGGCTGCGCCGCGCCCCGCTCAATCTCAGTTTCGCCGAAACCTTCGCCGGCCGCCAGCCGGAAGCCTATGAGCGCCTGCTGATGGATGTGGTGCGCGGCAATCCGATGCTGTTCATGCGCCGCGATGAAGTGGCCGCCGCCTGGCGCTGGGTGGAGCCGATTTTGCAGGGCTGGCGCAATGGCGATGCGCCCTTGCCCTATGCCGCCGGCTCCTGGGGGCCGGCAGCGGCCAATGCCCTGATCCGCGGCAATGACCGGCTCTGGCATGAGGCCATGGCATGACCCCGAGGCTCGCATGACCCCGGGCCTCTCATGACAGGCGCGCCCGGCGCGCCGGTCTTGCTGGAGGCGGCCTGGCTGCGCCGCCTGTTGGGCAATCTGGCGGCCCGGCGCCGCGCCATTGATGAGGCGCCTGGCCGGGTGCGCCTGCAAACCCTGGTGCTGCTGCGCTGGATTGCCATTGTCGGCCAGCTTCTGGCGCTGTTGTTTGTGCATTTTGGCCTTGGCTTTGCCCTGCCGCTGGGCTGGTCGCTGGCGGTGGTTGGCCTGTCCACCTTGCTCAATGTCGTGCTGTTCCTGGTCTTCCCGACCGCCAAGCGGCTATCCGAGCGCGGCGCCGCCGGTTACCTGGCTTTTGACCTGGTACAGCTTGGGGCTCTGCTGTTTCTCACCGGCGGGGTGGAGAATCCGTTTTCGCTGCTGGTGCTGGTGCCGGTCACCATCTCGGCCACCATTCTCAGCCTGCGCTCCACCATGCTGCTGGGGCTGCTGGCCTTCACCATTGCCGGCATGCTGGCGGTGTGGCACTTGCCTTTGCCCTGGAGCCTGCCCGGCCTGACCTTGCCGGCGCCCTATCAGGCCGGCGTGTTTGTTGCCCTGGTGCTGGGCATGCTGTTCATCGCCGCCTATGCCTGGCAGGTGGCCGAGGAAGCCCGGCGCATGTCGGATGCCCTGGCCGCGACGCAGATGGCGCTGGCGCGCGAGCAGCAGGTCTCGGCTCTGGGCGGCCTGGCGGCGGCGGCGGCGCATGAACTGGGCAGTCCGCTCGGCACCATCGCCGTGGTGGCGAAGGAATTGAGCCGCGAGATCGAACCGGACGATCCGCTGGCCGAGGATATCAACCTGCTGCTGAGCCAGGCACAGCGCTGCCGCGATATCCTGGCCCGCCTGTCGCAGCGCCCGAGCGGTGCCAGCGAAGCCGATACCTTCGCCGATCTGGGCATTGCCAACCTGCTTACCATGGCGGCGGAGCCATGGCGCCGCAGCGATGTGGAATTCCGCGTGCGGCTCAAACAGGAGGGCGAACCGCCGCGCCTGCCGCGCCGGCCGGAAATTGTGCAGGGCCTCAGCAACCTGTTCCAGAATGCCATGGAATTCGCCCATTCGGCGGTGACGGCGGAAGTGGATTGGGACAACACCTCGCTGCGCATCGATATCCTGGATGATGGCCCCGGGCTGAATGTGGATATTCTGTCGGCTTTGGGCGAGCCTTATACAACCAGCCGGCCGGAATCCGGCGGGATGGGCCTGGGTGTGTTTATCTCGATGAATTTGCTGCGCCGCAGCGGCGCCAGCCTGGGTTTTGCCAACCGCTCCGGCGGCGGCGCCCGGGTGCGCGTCATATGGCCGCTGCCGCTACCGGTTGCGGAGAGCACGGCAAGGGTTGCGCCGCTGCCCGGCTCGGGTACATTGACGCCATGACGACCGACCTCAGCCTCCTGATTGTGGATGACGATGAGCCATTGCGCCTGCGGCTGGCGCGGGCAATGGAAAAACGCGGCTATGCCGTGCAGGCCGCCGATAGTGTGGCGGTCGGCATCCAGATGGCCCGCAGCCGACCGCCGGCCTATGCCGTGGTGGATCTCAAGCTGGCCGATGGCAATGGCCTGGATGTGGTGAGCGCGATCCGCGCCGTGCGCCAGGATGCCCGCGTGGTGATGCTGACCGGCTATGGCAATATCGCCACCGCCGTGGCGGCGGTGAAGGCCGGCGCGGTGGATTACCTGCCCAAGCCGGCCGATGCCGATGACGTCGACCGTGCATTGCGCGCTGCCAATGCCGCGCATCCGGCGCCACCTGATGAGCCGATGTCGGCCGAGCGGGTGCGCTGGGAGCATATCCAGCGTGTGTTTGAACTCTGCGATCGCAATGTTTCGGAGACGGCGCGCCGGCTCAAGATGCATCGCCGCACCCTGCAGCGTATCCTGGCCAAGCGGTCGCCGCAGTAACGCATGGGCAACCAGGCGCTTCCCGAACTCGAAGCCTTTGCCGGGGCGCATGTCCTGGTGGTGGGCGATGTCATGCTGGATCGCTTCGTCTATGGCGGCGTGAAGCGCATTTCGCCGGAAGCGCCGATCCCGGTGATGCTGGTGGAGCGCGAATTGGCGATGCCTGGCGGCGCCGGCAATGTGGCGCGCAACATCGCCTCGCTCGGTGCTCGCGTGCGTCTGATCGGCCTGGTCGGCGACGATGCCGCCGCTGATGAACTGCATGAAGCCCTGAGCCAGCCGCGTATCGAGCCGTTGCTGGTGGTGGACGAAACCCGGCCCACTGCGGAGAAAGTGCGCTTCATCGCCGGTCAGCAGCAATTGCTGCGGGTGGATCGCGAGCGCCAGGGCGGCCCGGGGGCGGATGCCGCCGGTACTCTGGCAGAAACCGTGTTGCAGGCGCTGGATGGCGTGGCCGCAGTGGTGATCTCGGATTATGCCAAGGGCGTGGTTTCGGACAGCCTGCTGGCGGCGTTGATCCCGGCGGCAAGGCAGCGCGGCCTGCCGGTGCTGGTTGATCCCAAGGGCGAGGATTATGCGCGCTATCGCGGTGCTTCGCTGGTGACGCCGAACCAGAAGGAAGCGGCGCTGGCGGTGGGTGCGCCCTGCGACAGCGATGCCGAGGCCGAGGCGGCAGCGCGTCAGTTGATGCAGGAATGCGGCATCGAGGCGGCGCTGATCACGCGCGGCGCCCAGGGCATGACCTTGCTGGCGGCGGCCGATGCTGCTGCGGCGTTGCATCTGCCGGCCGAGGCGCGTGAAGTATTCGATGTTTCCGGCGCCGGCGATACCGTGGTGGCGGCTTTGGCGGTGGCGCTGGCTGCCGGCCTGCCGCTGGCACGGGCGGCGCAGATCGCCAATGCTGCCGCCGGCATCGTGGTGGCCAAGGTCGGCACCGCCGTAGTGCTGCCGGAAGAATTGCGCGATGCACTGCATCTGCCCGATCCGCTTGGCCTGGATGGCAAGGTGATGCACCTGGCCCAGGCCCGCGATGCCGTGGCGCGCTGGCGCATGCGCGGCCAGCGTATCGGCTTCACCAATGGCTGTTTTGATCTGCTGCATGCCGGCCATCTGGCGCTGCTGGCCGAGGCACGCAGCAAATGCGACCGGCTGATTGTGGCGATCAATGCCGATAGTTCGGTGCGCCAGCTCAAGGGGCCGGAACGCCCGGTGCAGGATGAGCAGCATCGCGCCCGCCTGCTGGCCGCACTCAATCTGGTGGATATGGTGATCGTGTTCGCCGAAGAAACACCGGTGCATCTGCTGCAGGCTTTGCGCCCGGACTTGCTGATCAAGGGTGGCGATTACGGCATCGACCAAGTGGTGGGCGCCGATATCGTGCAGGCCTATGGTGGCGAGGTGCAGGTCTCGCGCCTGGTGCAGGGCCACAGCACCACGGCGACGATCAAGAAGATGCGGAGCTGAGCATGCAGCCGAGCGGCAGCATGCTGGATGTCGTCATTCTGGGCGGCGGCATTGCCGGGCTGTGGCTGCTCAGCCGTCTGCGCGCCCGGGGCTATGCCGCGCTGCTGCTGGAAAACCAGGCGCTGGGTGCCGGGCAAACCCTGGCTTCCCAGGGCATCATCCATGGCGGCCTGAAATACGCTATCGACCGCCTGCCCGGGCAGGAGAGCGCTACCCTGGCCGATATGCCGGGGCGCTGGCGTGCCTGTATGGCCGGGCAGGGCGAGATTCATCTTGGCGCCGGCCTATTGGCGGCCGAGCGGCATCTGTTCTGGACCCGGCGCAGCCTGGCCAGCCGCATGGCCGGGTTTCTCGGCAGCAAGCTGGTGCGTGGCCGGGCCGAGGCGTTGCCCGCCGCCGCCTGGCCCGAGGCCTTGCGCGATCCGGCGCATATCGGCGCGGTCTATGCCCTGGATGAATGTGTGCTGGATGTGCCGGCCCTGCTGGCCCGACTGGCGGCGCTGAACCAGGGCGCGGTGAAACATATCCATGGCCCGGCACAACTGAGCCAGGCCGCCGATCATGCCGTGCTGGATTGTGTGGCTGCCGGCGGCCAGCCGCGCCGCATCACGGCGCGCTGCGTGGTGGCGACGGCGGGGGCGGGCAACGAGGCGCTGCTGGCGGCTTGTGGTCTGGCCGCCGGGCTGGCGCAGCGGCGGCCGTTGCAGATGCTGCTGCTGGACCATGCCCCGGTGCCGCTCTGGGCGCATTGCTTTGATACCAGCGATAAGCCCCGCGTCACCATCACCAGCCATCGCCGCCGCGATGGTGGGCTGGTCTGGTATATCGGCGGATTGCTGGCCGAACAGGGCGCCGGTCAAAACGAGGCTGAACTGATCCAGGCCGGGCGGCGTGAATTGGCGCAGTTGCTGCCGGCGCTGGATTTCAGCGGTTGCCGCTATGCCGGCCTGCCGGTGGATCGTGCCGAGGGCGCCACCATGGATGGCCGCAAGCCGGAAGGCCCGGTGCTGCATCGCGTCGGGCATTGCCTGCTGGCCTGGCCGACCAAGCTGGCCCTGGCGCCAGCGCTGGCCGATCAGGTATTGGCTCAGTTGCCGCCACCTGCGGCGGCTGCCGTGCCGGATTATGCCGATTGGGCGGCGCCAGCGATTGCCGCCGCGCCCTGGGATCGGGCGCTCTGGCAGGAGGCGGCGTGATGCGGCTGCGTTCACTGGGATCGACCGGCCCGCTGGTCAGCCCGCTTGGCCTGGGTACGGTGAAATTGGGGCGCAATGAAGGGGTGAAATATCCCCAGGGCTTCGAGTTGCCGGGCGATGCGGCAGTGCTGGCCCTGCTGGAAACCGCACGGGAACTGGGCATCAATCTGCTGGATACGGCACCGGCCTATGGTGTGGCCGAGGCGCGGCTCGGCCGTTTGCTGCCACGCCTGGATCGCTGGCGCCGCGAGGATTGGGTGCTGGTCAGCAAGGCTGGCGAAAATTTTGCCGATGGCGTGTCGAGTTTCGATTTTTCACCTGAGGCAATCCGCGCTTCGGTGCTGAATTCGCTGCGTCGGCTGGATATGCCCTATCTGGATGCCGTGCTGCTGCATTCGGATGGTGTGGACGAGGCCGGCGACCGCTTCCTGCCGGCCGCCGAGGCGCTGGCGCGGCTGAAGCAGGAAGGCCTGATCCGGCTGACCGGTTTTTCCGGCAAGACCCTGGCCGGTGGTTTGCATATGATGGATCGCGTCGACCTGCTGATGGTGACGTATAATGAACAGGATACGGAGCAGCGGCCGTTGATCGAGCAGGCCGGTCAACGTGGCCGTGGCGTGCTGATCAAAAAAGCGCTGGCCAGCGGCCATAGCCGTTCGCCCGGCGCGGCTTTGGCGGCAGCGCTGGCAGTGCGCGGTGTCTCCTCGGTGGTGGTTGGCACGGTGTCGCCGGTGCATCTGCGGGCGAATGTGGCGGCCCTGGCGGCTGCGGAACAGGGGTTGGCGCGATGAGCGTTGAGGCAGCAGGAGCAGGCCAGGCCGGGCCGGACCAGGCCGGGCCAGATCAAGCCGGGCCAGGCCAAGCCGGGCCAGGCCAAGCCGGGCCGGGCGATGCGGCGGAGCAGGAATTCCTTGCCTTCGGCTGGGAGCGGACCGAGATCGCTGCGCCCGATACCGGCAGCGGCAAACAGCAGGTGCTGGCATTCCAGCATGGCGATTTCGCTGCCTATGCCAGCCCGGCCGGCTGGGATGTGGTGGCTTTGCCGGCGGATATGCTGCTGGGGCATCTGCCCAGCGTTTCAGCGGTGCGCCGTTTTGCACAGAAATGCATCAGTTTTCCGGCGCAGCCGAATGGCGCGGTGATCGGTGCGGCGCGCCAGGCCATGCTGCAGGCGGTGGAAGAGGAACTGGCGCTGGCGCGTCAGGCGGCACAACTTCTGGAATTGAAGATTGAGGATCTTCTCTCTAGTGTGGATGATATCCACGCCAAAGCGATTCTCTTTTCGCGGGATGATGAAGGGCCATGAAAGAGGGCGAAGTTGTATTTGAGCGTGGCGAAGTCATTCTCCGTGAAGGCGAGGGCGGCAACGTCGCCTATCTGGTGATTGATGGCCAGATTCTGATCTTCACGGGCGAAAGAGGCGAGCGTCGCAAGCTGGCGATGATCACCAATGGCGGCGTGTTCGGCGAGATGGCGCTGATCGATCCCGGTCCGCGCATTGCCAGTGCCGCCGCTGCGGTGCGCACGCGCTGCATGCGCATCACCCGCAACACGCTGGAGCGTGCGCTGGATGCCGGCCCGCCGCTGACGCGCTATCTGCTGCAAAGTTTCATCCGCAATATCCGCAATGCGTCCGGCGCCAGTTTCGTCAAGGCGCCGATGGACCCGGAACCGGCCGAGGTGATCCTGTCGGAGCGCAGCAGCAAGGTGCTGCACCGGCGCGGCTATGCCACCGGCGAAACCGTGTTCCGCCAGGGCAGCGAAGGCAATGCCGCCTATCTGATCCAGAGCGGCGAGATCGATCTGATGCGCGAGGATGAGGCCGGCAATGCCACGCTGATCCGCCGCCTCGGGCCGGGCGAGGTGTTTGGCGAGATGGCTTTGCTGGATGCCCAGCCGCGTTTTGCCACGGCGCTGGTGCATAACGCGGCGACGCTGGAAGTGCTGCGCAGTGACAAGTTCAACAGCCTGATGGGCGACGCGCCGCCGATTGTGCGGGCGCTGATGCGGATTTATGCCGGCATGATCCGCTCGCAGGGGCCGCGCCAGGCTGAAGCCGCCAAACCGAGCGGCGGCGAGCCGCTGCCCGATAGCGAACTGGGGGGCTGACAGACGCTGCGTCGGGTCAGCCCCGGCGCGGCACTTCCTGCAGGCTGCGGATCAGCACTGCCTTCACCTGCGGCCCGCGCAGCGCGCGGTTGATCTGATACAGCAGGCGGCGCTTCATGCCTTCCAGGTCGCCATCGCTGATGCGGCCGGACTGGCCGAGCGGTTCACGGTTGAGCTCCAGGATCACCGCGTTGTAGACGCGTGGCATCATGTTATCCACCGCCTGGGCATTCTCGATGGTGCCGCAATCCAGCGTGAAGGTCATGATGATGAGCCCGAGCGGCCCGCCTTCACGAATTGCCGCCACCGGCGCGGTGACAGCTTCCACGGTCAGCAGCGGGCCGAGTACCGGCGGCCGTTCCGGCGGCTTGTTGGGGTCGCCGCCCTTTTTCTTGTCCTGTGCCGTTGCAGGCAGGCCCAGGCATGATGCAGCCAAGGCCATGCCGGCCCGGCATAGCCAGGCACGGCGGCTCAGAGGAGGTTCAGGCGCGTTCCCGGGTCGCATGGAAGCGGATTTTATCCCATTTCTTCTCGGTATACGACAATTCCCAGGCATTCCGCGCCATGAAGACCGGCGCACCATCGCGGTCATCGGCGATGGTGGCGCGGTTCTGTTCCAGGAACAGGTCGATATCCTTGGGGTTTTCCGCACTGAGCCAGCGTGCCGTCTCGTAGGGCGCCATCTCGAAGCCGACATCGAGATTGTATTCTTCGCTTAAGCGCGCCGCCAGCACATCAAGCTGCAGCGGGCCGACCAGGCCGACGATCCAGTCGGAGCCGAAACGCGGCCGGAAAACCTGGGTCACGCCTTCCTCGGCCAAATCCTCCAGTGCGCGCTGCAGATGTTTGGCCTTCATCGGATCGGAGAGCCGCACGCGGCGCAGGATTTCCGGGGCAAAATTCGGGATGCCGGTGAAACGCAGGTCTTCGCTCTCGGTCAGCGTATCGCCGACGCGCAACGTACCGTGATTGGGAATGCCGATGATGTCGCCCGGCCAAGCTTCGTCGGCCAGCGAGCGGTCGCGGGCAAAGAACAGGGTTGGGTTGCTCACCGTGATCGGCTTGCCGCTGCGGATTTGCTTCAGCTTCATGCCACGCTTGAAATGGCCCGAACAGAGCCGCAGGAAGGCCACGCGGTCGCGGTGATTCTTGTCCATATTGGCCTGGACCTTGAACACGAAGCCGCTCACCGCTTTCTCGGTCGGCTGGATCATGCGCTTGTCGGAGGGCTGTGGGCGCGGTGGCGGGGCAAACTGGCCCAGGCCCTTGAGCAATTCATCGACGCCGAAATTCTTCAGCGCCGAGCCGAAATACACCGGTGTCATATGGCCCTGGCGATAGGCTTCGACATCGAAGGGCGGGCAGGCACCCTCGATCAGTTCGATATCCTCGCGCAGCTTGGCGAGCTGGGCGGCCGGGATCATCTCGGCGGCGCGCGGATCGTCCAGCCCGGCCGACAATTCGATCACTTCCGGCTCAAGATTCCGGTTTTCCTTGCCCACCATCAGCAGGCGCTTGCCAAACAGATCGTAGCAGCCGCGGAAATCATGGCCCATGCCGATCGGCCAGTTCGCCGGCACACATTCCAGCGCCAGGGTGGAGGCCACTTCATCGAGCAATTCAAACGGATCGCGGCTTTCGCGGTCGATCTTGTTGACGAAGGTGGCAATCGGCACGTCGCGCAGGCGGCAGACCTCGAACAGCTTGCGGGTCTGGCTTTCGATACCCTTGGCGGCGTCGAGCACCATCACCGCGCTATCGACGGCGGTCAGAGTGCGATAGGTGTCTTCCGAGAAATCCTCGTGGCCCGGCGTATCGAGCAGATTGAAGGTCCAGGTGCGATACTCGAAATTCATCACCGAGGTGGAAACCGAGATACCGCGCTGCTGCTCGATCTTGAGCCAGTCGGAACGGGCGCGGCGGCTTTCACCGCGCGCCTTCACCGCGCCGGCCAGATGAATGGCGCCGCCGAATAGCAGCAGCTTTTCGGTCAGCGTGGTCTTGCCGGCATCGGGATGGGCGATGATGGCGAAAGTGCGCCGGGCGCCGATCGGGTCGGCGCCCGGTATTTCAGGGGCAATGGCTTCGGACATGACGGCCGTTCGTAACCTCTACGCGCGGTGCGAACGGCCCTGCCGCCCTCAGGCTTTCGGCCAGCCCTTGCCGGCTTCGGCGCATTGCACCAGAAGCGGGGCGGGGGTCCAGGCCTTGCCATGCACCTTGTGGAATTCCCGGATCGTGGCGAGCACCTTGTCGAGCCCGATCTGCTCGGCCCAGAACATCGGCCCGCCCCGGTAAACGGGGAAGCCATAGCCGAAAAGATAGGTGATGTCGATATCGCTGGAGCGGATGGCGATGCCTTCCTCCAGGATCAGGGCGCCCTCATTGACCAGCGGATACATGCAGCGCTGCACGATTTCCTCATCGGAAATTGCCCGGCGCTCAATCCCCTGTTCCTTCGCCGAGGCCTCGATAATCTCGTCCACCACCAGGTCGGGGATGGCGTTGCGGCCCTCGTATTTATAGAAGCCGGCGCCGGTTTTCTGGCCAAAACGGCCCATTTCGCAAAGCCGGTCGGCAACCGGGGAATAACGTTCATCCTTGGGCCGGAGATGCGCCTTGCCCTTGCGGATGCGCCAGCCGACATCCAGGCCGGCCAGGTCACTCATGCGGAACGGCCCCATCGCCAGGCCAAAGGCCTCCAGGGCATTATCCACCTGTTGCGGCGTGGCGCCTTCCTCCAGCAGAAAGCCGGCCTGGCGCAGATAGCCATGCAGCATGCGGTTGCCGATGAAGCCATCGCAATTGCCGGCCAGCACCGCCACCTTGCGCAGCGTCTTGCCGAGCTGCATCACGGTGGCGATGGTTTCCGGCGACGAGGCCTTGCCGCGCACATTCTCCAGCAGCTTCATCACATTGGCCGGGCTGAAGAAATGTGTGCCGATCACATCCTGCGGCCGCTTGGTGGCGGCGGCGATCTCATCAATATCCAGCGTCGAGGTATTGGAAGCCAGCACCGCGCCCGGTTTCATCACCGCATCGAGCTTGGCGAAGACTTCCTTCTTCACCGCCATTTCCTCGAATACCGCTTCCACCACGATATCGGCATCGGCGATAGCTTCGTAATGCTGCGTGCCGCTGATCAGCTTGAGCGCGCGGTCCATCGCCTCCTGCTTCATCGAACCGCGCTGCACGCTGGTGGCGTAATTCTTTTCGATCACGCCGAGGCCACGTGCCAGCGCTTCCTGTGACACTTCCAGGATTTTCACCGGGATGCCGGCATTGGCGAAATTCATCGCGATGCCGCCGCCCATGGTGCCGGCGCCGAGCACGGCGGCGGATTTGATCGGCTTCGGCTTCACATCGGCCGGCAGGCCGGGAATCTTGCCGGCTTCACGCTCCGAGAAGAAGGCATGGATCTGCGCCGCGCGCTGCGGGCTTTCCATGCATTGCCCAAAAAGCTCGCGTTCGCGCTTCAGACCCTCGGCAAAAGGCAGCGTGCAGGCGGCTTCCACGGCATCGACGCAGCGCCACGGCGAGAAGAAGCCCTTGGCCTTCTTTTCCATGCCCTTGCGGAAATTCTCGAACAAGGCCGGGTCGACATTGCTGACTTTTTCGTTGCGCTGGCTGACCAGCACCGCCTGGCGCCCCTCGGCCACCGCCTGGGCGGCGAAGGCGACGCCCACTTCGGTCGGCTCACCTTCGGCGACATGATCCACCACGCCGACTTCCAGCGCCTTGCGGGCCGGGATCGGATTGCCGGAGGTGATCATTTCCAGCGCCATCTGCGGCCCGACCAGGCGCGGCAGGCGCTGCGTGCCGCCGGCACCGGGCAGGATGCCCAGCTTCACTTCCGGCAGGCCGACCTGCGCGCTCGGCACCGCCACACGCCAATGGCAGGACAATGCCACTTCCAGGCCGCCACCCAAAGCCGTGCCGTGGATCGCCGCCGTCACCGGCTTGGCGCTGGCTTCGATGGCGGCCAGCACGGTGTTGAGATCGGGCGCCTGCGGCGGCTTGCCGAATTCGCGGATATCGGCCCCGGCGATGAAAGTGCGGCCACCACCCACGATCACGATGGCGGCGGCGCCGGCATCGGCATTGGCGCGGTTCAGGCCATCGATCAGGCCCTGGCGCACACCCTGGCCCAGCGCATTCACCGGCGGGTTGTTCACAGTCAGCACAGCGACATTGCCGGACAGGCTATAGAGGACGGGCTCGGTCACGGTTTCTCTCCCAAGCATTTGCAGCGTTTCGGATTTTTACCCGGCAAAGTATACGCGCGGCGCTGGCGGCCATAAAGGCTCCGGCCCTTGGCGAAAGCGGAAGGGAAGGGTAAGTCTTGGCCGCGCCGGGTGTTCTGGTGCAAAGCAGCGAAGGCGAATGGCAATGAACACCTCCTGGCTGCCCTGGTGGGGCAAGATCGCGGCAAAAATGGTGCTGCGGCGCCTGCCGCTATCGGGCCGGACTTGGCAGGGCCTGGGCCTGTTCGCGCCCGGCGCCATGCTGGACCCGGATTATGCCATCGGGGTGTTTTGCCGCCATTTCACTGCCGGCGCGCCGCTGCCGGCGGATTTCCGCTTTCTCGAACTCGGCCCGGGTGATTCGCTGGCCAGCGCCGCTGTGGCCTGGGCCTATGGCGCCGGCGGCGGTTATCTGGTGGATGCCGGCGCCTATGCGGCGCGCGATATCAGCCGCTATCAGCCGCTTTTCGCCCAGCTTTCGGCCCTGCATCGGGCCGGTGGCGCCGGGGCGCCATTACGTGATGCCGCCATGCTGGCCGATTGCGCCGATCTGGATGCCATGTTGCGTGCCACCGGCACCAGCTATCTGGAACACGGCCTGGAAAGCCTGCGCCGTTTGCCTGCCGGCAGCATCCAGATGATTTTCTCCCAGGCCGTGCTGGAGCATGTGCCGGTGCAGGAATTTGCTGCCACCATGCAGGAATTGCGGCGCCTGCTGGCGCCGGACGGGCGCGCGTCGCACCAGATCGATTACAAGGATCATCTCGCCGCGTCGCTGCATAATCTGCGTTTCACCACATCTTTTTGGGAGCAACCGTGGTTTGCCCGCGATAGCGGCTTCTACACCAGCCGCTTGCGGCATTCGGCCGTGATGGCGGCGATCCGGGCGGCCGGCTTTCAGGTTGTGCTGGACGAGCCGCAATACTGGCCGGCCATCCCGCTGGCGCGGCATTGCCTGGCAGCAGAGTTCCGCAACCTGAGCGATGATGACCTGCGCATCCGTGGCGCCTGGGTCGTGTTGCAGTCCTGAGTCGCTCTTGGCAGCGGCAAGGCGACGGATTACCTGTTGGATATGTTGAAAGCCTCGTCCGCGCCGCAGCCAGCGACGCCTCCGGAAGCCGGCAAACGCTGGATTCTGCTGGGCGTGCTGGCGTCGCTGCTGCTGCATCTCGGCCTGGCCTGGCTGCTGCATGAACAGCCCTGGGCGCAGGCCATCCAGCTGGCGGAAACGCCGATCGAGGTGCAGGTGGTGATTCCACCGCCACCACCGCCACCACCGCCACCACCGCCGCCGCCGCCGCCACCGCCACCGGCGCCGCCCTTGCCGCCACCACCACCGCCGCAATTGCAGCGCGCGCCGATTGCCCCGGAATCGGCAGCGCCGAAGCCGCAGGCGCAGAATGAGGCACCCCGGCCGGTGCCGCGCCAGATACCGGCTTTGCCGCAGCCGGTCGCGCCGCGCGGTGAGGTGGAGGAGCCCCGGCCGGCGCCGCGCGCCACCGCGCCAGCCGCACCGCAGCGGGCGCTGACGCGCGAGGAAACCGCCCGTGCCTTGCGGGAAGCACCCGAGACGCGGCAATCGGAGCGGGATTTTTTCCTGGCACAGATCGTTGATCAGTGGATCATCGAGCGGCATGCGCCGCATTTCCGCACGATCCGCATCCGTGGCGCCTATCTGGTGCTGCCCGATGGCACCCTGGGCTCGCCGTTCAATGTCAACGAACCGGAAGACATGGCGGCGATGATTGATGGCTGGGATCGTTTGCAGCAGCGCGGCCGCGAAAGCGAGCGCATTGCGCTATCCACGTTTGTGCGCGCCATGCGGCTGGTGCAGCCGCTGCGCCTGCCGCCGAATTTCGGCAATCAGCCGAAGCGCATGACGCTGGATTTTCTGATCGGCGATTTGCCGTGAGATGGTTGGCCGCAACGGCTCAGCGCCGGATGTTGCGCCGGCCCTGGGCCAGGAACAGGATGCCGATCAGGGTCGCCACCGCCATCAGCGCATAGGCGGCGCCATAGCTCATGCCGGCCTGATCATGCAGGGCGGCAAAGCAGGGCGGGCCGAGCAGCACGCCGGCATAAGTCAGGCTGAGTGTGCCGCCGGTGGCATGGCCGACCTGCTGCACCGGCACCTGGCGCGCGATCACGGCGATGAACACACCATTCCAGCCGATGGCACAGAAGCCGAAAATCCCGGTGATGGCGGCAATTGCCAGCCACGGCCAGTCGGGCGCGATGGCCGCCGTCGCCAGGGCAGCCAGCACCGCCACGCAGCCATTGATGATCAGCACCAGCAGGCCGGAGCCGAGCTTGTCTGCCAGCATGCCCCAGGCCAGGCGGCCGCAGGCGCCAGACATCTGCACGATGGCCAGCATGCTGCCGGCGGCCAGCAGCGAGAAGCCGATTTCCGCCACCAGATAGGTGACCAGGAAGCCGGTGACACTGAGCTGCACGGCGGAATAGGCCAGCGAGGCCAGCGCCAGCCAGCGCAGGATCGGGTGGCCCCAGATCAGCCGCAGGCCGTCGAACGGGCGGGCGAAGATGGCGCCGCTGCGGTCGCGCTCGCCATCCCAATGCTGCCGCACCCGTTGCAGCAGCAGGCTGAGGCAGAAACCGAGCAGGGCGCTGAGCAGCAACGCCGCCTGCCAGTCGAAGGCCAGCGTCACCGGCGGCAGCAGCAGGCCGGCCAGGATGCCGCCAATCGGCACGCCGCATTGTTTGATGGAAAAGATCAGGTTCATGCGCCGGCCGGCCGGCACGCGGCTGAGCAGCAGCGAGGCGGCCGGGTTGGTGAAGCCATAGCCGCTGCCGATCACCAGCGCGCCGAGCGCCAGGCTCCACAAGCTGCCGAGCGCCGACAGGCCGCAGCCCAAAGCCGTGATCCAGAGTGCAATCTGGCTCGACCGGGTGGGGCCGAAGCGGCGCACGATATTGCCGCCGATCAGCGAGGTGAGCATGGCGCCGGAATAGACCAGGGCGACCTGATAGCCGACCAGCGCCGGGCCGACATCCAGTGCGGCGGCGGCCCGCGGCGCCACGGCGGAAAGTGCCAGGGCGCAGAGTGTGGTCAACGCCTGGGTGCCGGTGGTGGCGGCCAGCACCGGCCAGGTCGGCAGGGTCTGGCCAGGCTGGGCTTGCGCCGTCGCTGGCTGCGGCGCGCTCATTGCTGCGCCTGCTGCTGGCCCAGTTGCTTCTTGGTGGCGAGGGCTTGGCGCAGGCCGGCCCAGTCGGCCAGTTTTTCGCGCGGTGCGCCCGGCCGTGCGGCGGCGATCTCCTGCGCCTCGATATGTTTCCAGGCGGCGAAATCCACCGGCTCGATGCCGTGCTGTGCCAGCCAGCGGTCGAGTTCGGCGCCGCCTGGTTTGTCCGGCAGGGCAGCAGCAGCGAAATCGGCCAGCAGCCGGTCAGCCACGGTCTTGGCCTCGCTGCGGTTGGTCGGGATGGTGCCGGAGGGGCCGCGCTTGGCCCAACCCACGGTGTAAAGCCCGGGTTCGATCAGGCCGTCCAGATTGGGCAGCCGGCCGGCTTCATCCGGCGCCGGCAGATCGCCCAAGGCAGCCGTGCGATAGCCGATGGCGCCGATCACGCTGCCCACATCCAGGCTGCTGCCGCCACCAAGCTGCACCTGTTCCACGCGCTGGCTGCCGAGGATGGCAGCGGGCGGGCTATGGAACAGGAAATGCAGCCGTACCGGCCTGTCATCATCGCGGGCAGCATATTCATGCAGCAATTGCAGATTGCGTTCCTTGACCTTGGCCTCGGCCGGATCAAGGCCGGCCGGCAGCGCATCGGGCAGGTCGGCGCGCTGCACCACCGGGCGCACCCGCTCCAGCTTGCCCAGTTCGGCCAGTTCGGCACTGGTGAAGCTGGCTTCCACCGGTCCGCGCCGGCCGATCATGTAAAGATCGGTCAGCGGTGCCGCCGCCATCGCCCGGGCGGCATGGGCGCAGATATCACTGGTCGCCAGTTCCGCCGGGCTTTTGCCGAGCAGACGCAGGATATCCACCGCCACGTTACCCTGGCCGATCACCGCCAGGCCCGGCCGGTCGAGCAGCGGCGCCAGCCCGGCACGGTCCGGGTGGCCGTTATACCAGCCGACAAAACCCAGCGAGCCATAGACGCCGGGCAACTCGGCGCCCGGAATGCCCAAGGCACGATCCTGATGCGCGCCCACCGCCAGGATCACGGCATCATAATATTGCCGCAGCACAGCCAGCGGCAGCGCGCTGCCGACTTCCACCTGGCCGAGAAAACGGATTTGCGGATTGGCGAACAGGCGGTCGAATTGCCGGGTGATCGCCTTGGTACCCTGGTGATCGGGCGCAACACCAAACCGCACCAGGCCATAGGGCGTAGGCAGACGATCCAGCACATCAATGCGCAAGGCGGGATTCTGGCGGATCAGGGCATCGGCGCAGAACAGGCCGGAAGGGCCGCTGCCGACAATGGCGATATGCTGCAACAAGGCGGGGGTTCCGTTTCTCTTGATCACAATCATTTAAGCTGCTGGCGGGCGATCTTGCAATTAACCGGGGCCGGGCCTATCACGGTATAGAGCCAAGCCGATAGAGCCGATGACCTCCCAAGACCAGACTTTCCGTGTGCTGAATGGCGCCGGGCGCGCCCCCGTCGTACTGATCTGCGACCATGCCAGCCATGCCGTGCCGCCGGAACTCGGCAATCTCGGCCTAACGCCCGAGCAGCTCACCCGCCATATCGGCTGGGATATCGGCGCGGCGGCGCTGACCGAAAAACTCAGCCGCTCGCTGGATGCACCGGCGGTGCTGGCCGGCTATTCCCGGCTGGTGACCGACAATAACCGCGCTCCGGATGATCCGACGCTGATCTGCGCCATCAGCGATGGCGTGCTGATCCCGGCCAACCGCGCCGTGGATGACGCCGAGCGGCAGCGCCGGCTGGAGCGCTATTTCACGCCCTATCATGCGGCGGTGGCGGCGGCCATCGATGGCGCGCTGCAACGTGCGGCGCAGCCGGCGGTGCTATCGATCCATTCCTTCACGCCGCGCATGAAGGGCCGCGACCGGCCCTGGCATGCCGGCATCCTGTGGAACCAGGATGGCCGCCTGGCCTTGCCGCTGATCCAGGCCTTGCGCGAGGAAGCGGGCCTGGTGGTGGGCGACAACGAACCCTATAGCGGCCGCAGCCAGGCCGGTTTCAGCATCCGCGAACATGGCGAGCGGCGCGGCCTGCCGCATGTGCTGCTGGAAGTGCGCCAGGATCTGATTGCCGACGATGCCGGCGTGGCCGAATGGGCGGTGCGGCTCGACCGCATCTTCCGCCGCATTCTGGCCGAAAGCGGCGTGGTGCAGCTGGCGGCATGAATCCGGCGGATTTCACCATCGGCCTGGAGGAGGAATACCTCCTGGTGCAGCTTGCCGATGGCGCCCTGGCGGTGGAGCCGCCGGTGGCGATGCTGGCCGAGGCCCAGGCCTTGCTGCCCGGCGGGCAGATTCACCCGGAATTCCTCAAATGCCAGATCGAGGTGGCAACCGGCGTATGCACCAGCATGGCGGCGGCGCGTGCCGAGCTGGCCGGCCTGCGCCGAGCGGTGGCCCAGGTGGCGGCGCGCCATGGCCTGGCGCCGATTGCCGCCGGCACGCATCCCTTTGCGCGCTGGAGCGAGCAGCGCCATACCGACCGGCCGCGTTATGACGCCTTGGCGCTTGATCTCGCCGGCGTGGCGCGGCGGCTGGTGATCTGCGGCCTGCATGTGCATGTCGGCATTCCGGATGAGGATTTGCGCATCGACCTGATGAATCAGGTCAGCTATTTCCTGCCACATCTGCTGGCGCTCTCCACCTCGTCGCCATTCTGGCAGGGTGAAGTCACCGGGCTGCAAAGCTATCGCGTTTCGATCTTCGACAGCCTGCCGCGCACCGGCCTGCCGGAACGGTTTGAAAGCTGGGGCGAATATCAGCGTCTGGTCTCACGCATGACCAAAGCCGGCCTGATCGACGATGCCAGCAAGCTGTGGTGGGATATCCGGCCTTCGGCGCGGTTCCCGACGCTGGAAATGCGCGTCACCGATGTCTGCACCCGGCTGGACGATGCCATCAGCATCGCGGCGTTATATCGCGGCCTGCTGGCGGCCCTGCTGCGGCTGCGCCAGCGTAACCAGCGCTGGCGCCTCTATGCCAATGCTCTGATCGACGAGAACCGCTGGCGCGCGGCGCGGTATGGTGTGGCCGGCAGATTGGTGGATTTCGGCAAGAGCGAGGCGGTCGATTATGCCGCTTTGCTCGAAGAACTGATCGAACTGGTGCGCGAGGAAGCCATCATCGGCGGCTATTGGGCCGAAGTGCAGGCGACGCGCGATATCCTGGCACGCGGCAGCTCGGCGCAGCGCCAGTTGCAGGTTTACCGTGCTGCCCTAGATAATGGCCAGGATCATGCCGCCGCCTTGCGCGCCGTGGTAGAGTGGCTGGTCACTGAAACAGTGAATTTTGCCTGAAGGAGCGCCAAGCGATGAGCGATGCCATCGACGACAAGACCCGCACTGAACTGGAAGCCGCTGCTTTCCGCCGCCTGGTGCAGCATCTGCGCGAGCGCAGCGATGTGCAGAATATCGATCTGATGAACCTGGCCGGTTTCTGCCGCAACTGCCTGTCGAACTGGTATCAGGGCGCGGCGGAAGAAAAGGGTATCGCGCTCGACAAGATGGCGGCGCGCGAGATTGTCTATGGCATTCCCTATCCGGAATGGCAGGCAAAATATCAGAAGGAAGCCAGCGCCGAGCAGAAGGCGAAATTCGCCGAAGCCAAGCCGCATCAGCATTGATGCGCTGACTGTTAGAGTTCCTTGGCGTCCAGCTTGCGGCGCACATCGCGCAGCTTGTTCTGCAAATCCTGCAGATGCGGGTTGGCCGCCAGGGCGCGGCGATAGGCTTTCAGGGCTTCGGGCAGATTGTCGAGCTGTTCCATGATGCTGCCCAGCCCGGCCAGGGCGCCGAAATGGCGCGGCTCCAATTGCAGGGTGCGCTCCACATCGGCCACCGAGGCGGCATAATTGCCGGCCAGAAAACGTACCGTGGCGCGTTTGTTGTAGCCTTCGGCGAAATCCGGCTTCAGTTCGATCATCGCCGTGAAAATCTGATCGGCGCGGTCATATTCGCCCTTGTTCATCAACTCGGTGCCGGAAAGCAGCAGGCTATCCAGCGTATCCGAGCCGGAAACGCCCCAGGATTCCCAGATTTTGCGCTCAAGCTGGCGCGCCTCTATCGGGTTCTGGGTCTCGTAGAGTTTCTCGAACAACAGATCGAGCGGCTCCGCCGCCCGGGCGGGACCGGCCAGGATGGTCAGCAGCAGGACGGTCAGCAGCGGGGCAGTCAGCAGCAGGGCGCCGCAGCAGAGCAGGGTCTTGGCAATCCGCATGCCTTAAATCTAGGTCGCGCTTTTCGGTTCGGCAAGATGGAATAAAGCCGGCGCTGATTTGTCTTACCAAGTGAGGGCAGGACACCAACCCCTCCATCGACAGGACAAATCATGCAAAAAATCAGCTATTCCGCCGCTTTCGCCCTGGTGCTGCTGCTTGCCGGCTGCGCCGACAATGCCATGGCCCCGGCAATGACCGGGCAGAGCGCGCTCGGCCCGGTGCTGACCGACGCCAAGGGCATGACGCTGTATACCTTCGACCGCGACGCCACGCCCGGCAAATCGGCCTGCAACGGTGCCTGTGCCACCAACTGGCCGCCGCTGCTGGCGGCCGCCGACGCCCAGAGCATGGGCGAGTGGAGCCTGATCACCCGCGATGATGGCGGCAAACAATGGGCCTATAAGGGCAAGCCGCTTTATGCCTGGGTGAAGGATGGCAAGCCGGGCGATACGACCGGCGATGGTTTCCTCAACAATGCCTGGCATGTGGCGCGGCCCTGAGGCAAGCTGATGCGGGCGGGTGGCGTGTGTCGCCCGCCCGCATCCGGCCAGCCTGGCAGCCATCGCATGTTTCCATTCCGCCGCCCGCCGCGCCATGACCTGGAAGCGGAAATTCCGCGCCTGCGGCGCTATGCCCGCGCGCTCTGCCGCGATCCCGGCCTGGCCGACGATCTGGTGCAGGATGCACTGGCGCGGGCGCTGGCGGCCTGGGCGCAGCGCAGGCCGGATGGCGCATTGCGGCCCTGGCTGTTCACCATCCTGCATAATACCTGGATCAACCGGCAGCGGCGCGAAAGTATCCGCCCGGATGGTGTGGCGCTGGCCGAGGAGGATGAGGGGCCGGCAGTCAGCGGCGGCCAGCTTGAACGGCTGGAATGGCTCGACATGGCGGCGGCACTGGAGCGGCTGCCCGAGGCGCAGCGCAGCCTGTTGCTGCTGATCGCCGTGGAAGGTCTGAGTTACGAAGAGGCGGCGCAGGTGCAGGCTGTGCCGCCGGGCACGGTGATGTCGCGCCTGACCCGGGCGCGCGAGAAGCTGCGCCTGCTGTTGCAGGATGGCGGCGATGCCGAGCCGCATCTGCCCGGCCGCACCGCGCCGGGCGCCCGCCTGCGGAGAGTGAAATGACCCAGCCCGATCACAGCCTGGATGAGGCTTTGCTGCATGCCTATGTGGATGATCGCCTGAGCGGCGCCGAGCGGGCGCGCGTCGAGGCCTATTTGCAGCAGGATGTGGCGGCAGCGGCGCGCGTGGCGGCCTGGCAGGCCCAGGCCGCAGCGTTGCGCGCGCATTTCGCCGCCGAACTGGATGAGCCGGTGCCGGACAGCCTGCACGCCGCATTGCAGCCGAAGCCGCAAATCGCCGCGTGGCGGAAACTGGGCCGCATCGCGGCCTTGCTGCTGGTGGCTGTGCTGGGCGCCGGCCTGGGCTGGTGGGGGCGCGGTGCGCTGCCCGGTGGTGGCACCGGCCCGGCCCTGCCGCGTGAGGCGGCGCGGGCGCATCTGGTTTATGCAGCGGAAGTGCTGCATCCGGTGGAAGTGGCCGCTGCCGAGGAAAAGCATCTGGTGGCCTGGCTGTCAAAACGCCTGGGCAAGCCGCTGACGGTGCCGCATCTCGGCGCCGCCGGTTTCAGCCTGATTGGCGGCCGGCTGCTGCCGGCTACAATGGGCCAGAATGGCCAGGGCGGTGTGGCGGCGCAATTCATGTACGAAAACCCGCGCGGCGAAAGGCTGACGCTGTATGTGCGCAGCGGCGAGGGCGGCAACGACACCGCGTTCCGCTTCAGCGAGCAGAATGGCGCGCTGGGTTTCTACTGGGTGGATGGCGGCTATGGCTATGCCTTGGTGGGCGGCCTGACGCGCGACCGGCTGCTGCCGATTGCGCGCCAGGTTTATGAACAGCTGAACTGAAAATCAGGCCAGCAGGAAATGGGCATGGGCGGTGGCGACCGGTTTGGCCGGATCGTCCTGCCAGGCTTCGGCGCGCACATTGGCGACACGGCGGCCATGTTTGGTGACGATGGCGCGGGCGAAAGTATCCACCGGCCGTGCCGAGCGCAGGTAGTCCACGCTGAGATCGATGATCTTCGGAATCGTGTCGGTTTCGGCGGCCCAGATCAACTGGATGATCGCGGCTGATTCCAGCAGCGCGCCGACCACGCCGCCATGCAGCGCCGGCAGCCGCGCATTGCCGATCAGCTTCGGATCGCCGCGCAGCACACAGAGCGGCCCCTCGGCCTCGGCGCGCACCGAAAGGCCGAGAAAGCGCATATAAGGCACTGCCTGTACAAAGCGGTCGAGATCGCCGCTCTGGCGCGCTTCACGCACAAAGGCTTGCAGTTCGGTGTTCATTTATTCTGCTCCACGCCTTTGCCCGGTACCGGCGGTTTGTCCGATGAGCCGAGCATGAAGGTGCCGACGCAGGAGGCCACCAGATCGTCGGGCGCTTCCGGGTGATAGGCGCGACCACGCACAAAGGCGATGGTGCGGGTGATCTTGTAGCAATGCGCGGCGGCGTAAAGCTCGGCCTGGGCGCGCGCCGGCTTGAGATAGTCGATGCGCAGATCCAGCGTGGCGATGGCTTGCAGTTTCTTGGTGCCGGCAAACACCGCCATGCCGCAGACCGTGTCGATCAGCGAGGTGACGGCGCCGCCATGCAGGATGCCGGTGGTGGGATCGCCGACCAGATCGGGATTATAGGGCAGGGCCAGGATGGTATCCTCGGCCGTCACCTTGATCACACGGATGCCCAGCGCGCCGCAATGCGGAATGCCCTGGCGCACATAACCTTCGATGATCGCCGGGGCGATATCGGCCGGATCGATTTCGCTCATGACTCGTTGCGTCCATGATAGTTGCGATACCATTCGACAAAACGCGGCACGCCCACATCGATCGGCGTGGTCGGCTCAAAGCCGAGATCGCTGCGGATCGCCTCGATATCGGCATAGGTCGCCGGCACATCGCCGGGCTGCATCGGCAGCAGGCGCTTCTCCGCCTTGCGCCCCAGCGCCTGTTCCAGCACCTCGATCAGATGCAGCAGCTGCTCCGGCCTGTTATTGCCGATATTGTAAATCTTGTAGGGGCGGCCATGTTCATTGGGTGGCGCCGGATTGTCCAGGCAGGCGATGATGCCGCGCACGATGTCGTCGATATAGGTGAAATCACGCTGCATGTTGCCGTGATTGAACACGTCGATCGGCTTGCCGTCCAGGATCGCCTTGGTGAACAGATACATCGCCATGTCGGGCCGGCCCCAGGGGCCATAGACGGTGAAGAAGCGCAGGCCGGTCTGCGGAATATGGAACAGATGCGCATAGGCATGGCTGATCAGTTCGTCGGCCTTCTTGGTTGCGGCATAGAGCGACACCGGCTGGTCCACCGGGTCTTCCACCGCGAAGGGCAGCTTGGTATTGCCGCCATAGACCGAGGAGGAGGAGGCATAAACCAGATGCTGCAGCTTCGGCCAGTGGCGGCAGAGTTCCAGGATCACCGTGTGGCCGGTCAGGTTGGCACGGATATAGGCGAAGGGGTTGATCAGCGAATAGCGCACCCCGGCCTGGGCGGCCAGATGCACCACGCGGGTGATCGGCTCATGCGCCAGCGCCGCCTGCATGCTGTCCCAGTCGGCGATATCGAGCTTGAGGAAGCGGAAACCCTTGCGGCCCTCGAGTCGGGCCAGGCGGGCCTGTTTCAGCGTCGGGTCGTAATAGTCGTTCAGATTATCGACGCCGATCACTTCTTCACCGCGATTCAGCAGAATCTCGGCGACATGATAGCCGATGAAGCCGGCGGCGCCGGTAAGCAGAACAGTCATTGCGCAATCCCTGCTGCGCGGATTTCCGCCGTCGAATCGGGTGGCGATGCGGGAAACCGGCTATGGTTGACTATGCCGGTCTGTCTACCAGAATCAGGAGGGCGGGAATACTGCCATGCCGCCCGGCTTGGGGCGGGCGAAAACATCTGGTTGAGTACCTGCAATAAAGACTACCGCAGACACCCTGGCTGGTTTATAATTAGGTCAGCATTGCTTACCTATCGGTCCGACCCCAGACCAAGGCAATGCTGACATAGGAGGAAAATGGGATGCTGACGAATGTCACGCTCGACGACAAATACACCCTGGAAAAGGGGCGTGTCTTCCTCACCGGCACCCAGGCGCTGGTCCGTCTGCCGATGCTTCAGCGCAAGCGCGACCTGCTCGCCGGCCTGAATACCGGCGGCTTCATCTCGGGCTATCGCGGCTCGCCGCTCGGGCTGTTCGACCAGCAGCTCTGGAAAGCCCGCAAATTCCTCAAGGACAACCATATCCATTTCCAGCCCGGCCTGAATGAAGACATGGCCGCCACCTCGGTCTGGGGCAGCCAGCAGGTCGGCATGTTCCCGGGCGCCAATTACGATGGCGTGTTCGGCATCTGGTATGGCAAGGGGCCGGGCGTGGATCGCGCCATGGACGTGTTCAAGCATGCCAATTCCGCCGGCACCTCGCGCCATGGCGGTGTGCTGGCCTTGTGCGGCGATGATCACGGCGCGGCGTCGTCCACGCTGGCGCATCAATCCGAACACATGATGATGGCGGCGATGATTCCGATGCTGAATCCCGCCAGCGTGCAGGAATTCCTCGATTACGGCCTGATCGGCTGGGCGATGTCGCGTTATGCCGGCATCTGGGTCGGCTTCAAATGCCAGACCGAGACGGTAGAAAGCTCTGCCAGTGTTTCGATCGATCCGGAACGCCTGGTGATCCAGGCCCCGACCGATTTTGAGCTGCCGCCGGGCGGCCTCAATATCCGCTGGCCGGATGGCGTGCTGGAGCAGGAATTGCGCCTGCAGCAGCACAAGGCCTATGCCGCGCTGGCCTTTGCCCGCGCCAACCGCATCGACCGCGTGGTGATCGACAGCCCGCGCGCCCGGCTCGGCATCATCACCACCGGCAAAGCCTATCTCGATGTGCGCCAGGCGCTGGACGAACTCGGCATCGACGACAAGCTGGCTGCCGAAATCGGCATCCGGCTCTACAAGGTCGGCATGGTCTGGCCGCTGGAGCGTGAGGGCGCGCGGCAATTCGCCGAAGGGCTGGAAGAAGTTCTGGTCGTCGAAGAAAAGCGCGCGATGATCGAGAACCAGCTCAAGGAACAGCTCTACAACTGGCGCGCCGATGTGCGCCCGCGCGTGATCGGCAAGTTCGACGAGCAGCATGAATGGATTCTGCCCTCGGCCGGCGAAATCAGCCCCGGCATGGTGGCGAAGGCGCTCTACAATCGCATCAAGCGGTTCTATACCAATGCCCAGATGGAGGAGCGCATCGCCTTCATCGACCAGAAGGCGCGCGAGAAATCGATTGCCAAGGTGACGACGCAGCGCACGCCGTATTTCTGCTCCGGCTGCCCGCATAACACCTCGACCCGGGTGCCGGAAGGCAGCCGCGCCGCTGCCGGCATCGGCTGCCACTTCATGGCTTTGTGGATGAACCGCGAAACCGCCACCTTCACCCAGATGGGCGGCGAGGGTGTGCCCTGGATCGGCCAGGCGCCGTTCACCAGCGAAAACCACATCTTCGCCAATCTGGGCGATGGCACCTATTTCCATAGCGGCCTGCTGGCGATCCGCCAGTCCATCGCCGCCAAGGTGAATATCACCTACAAGATTCTCTACAACGATGCCGTGGCGATGACCGGCGGCCAGCAGCATGATGGCGAACTCAATCCGGCCTCGATCACGCAGCAGGTTTATGGCGAAGGCGCCAAGAAGATCATCGTGGTGACCGACGATCCGGAGAAATACCCGGTCGATACGCCCTGGGCGCCCGGCGTCACCATCCGCCACCGCGAGGAATTGGACGCGGTGCAGAAGGAATTGCGCGAAATTCCGGGCTGCACCGTGCTGGTCTATGATCAGACCTGCGCCGCCGAGAAGCGCCGCCGCCGCAAGCGCGGCACTTTCCCCGACCCGCAGAAGCGCGTCTTCATCAATGATGCGGTCTGCGAAGGCTGTGGCGATTGCTCGGTGAAGTCCAATTGCGTCTCGGTCGAGCCGCTGGAAACCGAACTTGGCCGCAAGCGCAAGATCAACCAATCCGCCTGCAACAAGGATTTTTCCTGCGTCAACGGCTTCTGCCCGTCCTTCGTCACCGTGCATGGTGGCCGCGTCAAGCGCGCCAAGGTGCAGGCCGGCAAGAGCGGCCCGAGCGAGGATGATATTGCGGCGATGATCGAGCGCCTGCCGGCGCCGGAAGTGCCCGGCCTGGCCGAGCCCTACAACATCCTGATCACCGGTATCGGCGGCACCGGCGTTGTCACCATCGGGCAGATTCTCGGCATGGCGGCGCATCTGGAAGGCTTCGGCACCAGCGTGCTGGATTTCACCGGCCTGGCGCAGAAAAACGGCGCCGTGCTGAGCCATGTGCGCATCGCGGCTAATCCGGAGAATATCCACGCCGTGCGTGTGGCGGCTGGCGGTGCCAATCTGGTGCTGGGCTGCGACATGGTGGTGGCGGCCAGCCCGGATGCGCTCGACAAGATGCATGGCGGCTCGACCCGCGCGGTGATCAACAGCCACCGCACCCCGACAGCGGCCTTCACGCTCAACCCGAACAGCCAGTTCGATGAAAACGGCATGACCCAGGCGATCCGCAAGGCCGCCGGCGACAACCTGACCGAATTCCTCGAAGGCACCCGGGTGGCCACCGCCCTGATGGGCGATGCCATCGCCACCAACATGTTCATGCTGGGCTATGCCGTGCAGCGCGGCCTGATCCCGGTGCGGCTGGAAGCTCTGTTGCGCGCCATTGATCTGAATGGCGCGGCGGTGGAGAGCAATATCCGCGCGCTGAACTGGGGCCGGCTCTATGCCCAGGATCCCAAGACGGTGGAAGCCATTGCGCGTCCGGCGATCCCGCCGGCCGAGTTGCAGGTCTTCGCCACCAGCCTGGAAGATATCGTTGCCAAGCGCTATGACCTGCTGGTCGCTTACCAGGACAAGGCTTATGCCGAGCGCTACAAGACCCTGGTGGAGAGCGTGCGTCAGGCCGAGGCGGCGCGCGCCAAGGGCTTTACCGGCCTGGCCGAAGCAGTGGCACGTTATGCCTACAAGCTGATGGCCTACAAGGATGAGTATGAGGTGGCGCGGCTTTACACCGATGGCGATTTCAAGGCCAAGCTGAATGCGCAATTCGAGGGCGACTTCACCCTGGAATTCCATCTCGCGCCGCCTTTGCTCGCCAAGGCAGACCTGCAGACCGGCCTGCCGAAGAAGATGCAGTTCGGCCCCTGGATGCTGAAGGCATTCGGCCTGCTCGCCAGGTTCAAGCATCTGCGCGGCGGCAAGCTGGATATCTTCGGCTATACCGAGGAACGCAAGCTGGAACGCCAGTTGATCAGCGACTACATGGCGCTGGTCGGCGAGTTGTCCACCAAGTTGACCCCGGCCAATCACCGTATCGCGGTGGCGCTGGTCTCGATCCCGGAGGAAATCCGCGGCTATGGCCATGTCAAGCTAAAGCATCTCAAGGCGGCCAAGGACAAGGAAGCGGCCCTGCTGGCCGAGTTCCGCAATCCGGCACCGGTGGCGAGTGCTGCGGAGTAATCGGCTCTCCTCGTAATCCCACGTCATGCGCGGGTCGAGCCGACTGCGGTCCGGTTTGGATTTTTGATGGTTGGCGACAACCAGCATTCACCACAAACCGTCGTGGTCGGCGCAGGCCGACCACCCACGAGTTCCTTTCTTCCAGTCAATGGAGAAAAACACGTGGATGGTACGCCTTCGCGTACCATGACGGGCTTTGTTGTGGGGGCGAGTCCGGTCTGTTTTTCGCATTTCCGTGGCGGCATGCCGCCACGTCATTACCTTTTTGGTAATTGCCTGCCGGCGCGGCGCGTGGCTCAATCGCGCCATGACCGAGCAACTCCTTCTCACTCGCGCGAATGGCGACCGCTTCGCCCTGACGCTGTATCCGCAGCCGGACCCGGCGGCGCCGGCCATCCTGATCCAGCCCGCCATGGGGGTGCAGGCCGGCTATTACAGCCTGCTGGCCGAGGCGCTGCATGCCGCCGGCACCCATGTCGGCATCTCGGAATTACGCGGCCATGAAGCGGCGCCGCAGGCACGGCGGCCGGGCTGGGATTATGATTTCGGCTATCATGAGATGATGCACGAGGATTGGCCGCTGGCAGCGCAGGCGATGCAGGCACGGTTTCCGGCGGCGCCATTCTATCTGCTGGGCCATAGCCTCGGGGCGCAGATCAGTTGCCTCTATGCCAGTTTGCAGCCGCAGGGGCTGCGCGGCCTGATCATGATCGCGGCCTGCTCGGTGCATTGGAAACTCTGGAACTGGCCGTTCCTGATCTACAGCCAGGTGGCCGGGCTGAGCGGTCGGCTGCTGGGCCATTTCCCCGGCAAGGCCTTCCGCTTCGCCGGGCGCGAGGCACGCAGCCTGATCGGCGACTGGGCGCGCCAGGCTCGCACCGGGCGTTTTATGCTGGGCCAGCCCCGGGTGGATTATGAACCGAAACTGGCCGAGGTGCGTCTGCCGGTGCTGGCGATCTCCCTGCAGGGCGATTTCTTCGCGCCGCGCCACACCATGGATGGCCTGGTCGGCAAGATGCCGCGCGCCGACCTGACCCGCATCCATCTCGACCCGCAGGCTTTGGGCTTCGAGAAGATCGACCATTTCCGCTGGGCGCGGCAGCCGCAACTGGTGCTGCCGCAGATCACGCAATGGCTGGCGGCGCGGCAAGCTTCAGCTTAGCGCCCCTCGTAGCATTTGATCCGGGTCACTTCGCCGCTATCGGTTTCGGTGCTGGGTTCGCGGTAGATTTCCATGGTGCCGCGATTGCGCAATTTGCACTCGCCGAGCGGCAGCCAGGAGGAGAGCAGGATCACATAGATGAATTCGCCCGCTGCCAGCCGGTCGGGCGCGCAATAGCGCGTCACTTCGCGCGGTTTTGAATTCACCGTGGAATGCACCCGGCCTTCGCGCTTGATGCGGATCGGCCAGTTATATTGCGTCAGGTTGGCGACCGTGACACAGGCCTGCTGATCGTCGGTGACAATCGGCAGGCGGCCCTGCGCTTGGGCGGGCGCGAAGGCGCCGGCCACCGGAAACAACGCGGCAGCAACGCTTATGCCAAGCGTGGTGCCGCGTCGCATCTTACTCCGCCGCTTCCTGCATGCCGAGCGCGCCCATATACAGGTCGAGCAATTCTTCCTGTTCGTCGAGATCGGCCTTGTCCATTTTGCGCAGGCGGATCACCTGGCGCAGAATCTTCACGTCGAAGCCGTGGCCCTTGGCCTCGGCATAGACTTCCTTCACATCGTCGGCGATGGCCTTCTTTTCCTCTTCCAGCCGCTCGATGCGCATCACGAGCTGTTGCAGCTGGTCGGCGGCAAAGTTGCCGGTCTTCAACTTGGTAGCCATGACATCCCTCTGGCAATGGCACAATCCGAAGCGGGGATTATAGCGAACAGGCGGCTGAGCGGAACCGCCCCGGTTTATTTATCCACAGCTATGCGGCCACGCGTTAAAACTTGAAGATGAACACCACCGCCGCGATCAGGCAGGCAAAGGCGGCGAGATAGTTCCAGCGGATCGCTTCGCCGAGATAAAAAATCGAGAAAAGTGCGAAAACCGCCAGGGTGATGACTTCCTGGGTGATCTTGAGCTGGGCCGCCGTGAAGCCGCCGGTGGTGTAGCCGATGCGATTGGCCGGCACCGCCAGGATATATTCAAACAGCGCAATGCCCCAGCTTATCGCAATCACCTTCCACAGCACCTGTTCGGGGAATTTCAGGTGCCAATACCAGGCGAAGGTCATCAGCACATTGGAGCCGATGAGCAGCAGGATGGTGGTCATGGTGGTCAGGCCTTGGCGATACGCAGCACATTGGTCCGCCCAGGCGTGCCGAAAGGCACCCCGGCGGTGATGGCAAGATACTCGCCTGGTTTGGCAAGACCAGTCTCCCGTGCCAGCGTTGCGGCACGCTGCACCATATCGGCGAAATCCACTGCATCCGGTGCCACCACCGGATTGACACCCCAGGCCAGGGCCAGGCGGCGCGCCGTGATATGGCTCGGTGTCAGGCACAGGATCGGCGCCTTGGGCCGTTCGCGCGCGGCGCGCAACGCTGTGGAGCCCGACATGGTGTAGGTGACAATGGCGGCGGCATTGATGGTTTCCGCCACCTGGCGCGCCGCCGCCGTGATGGCATCGGCGGAAGTGGCATCCGGGCTGGCATGCTGGGCATCCATGATGCCGCGATAGAGCGGGTCGCGCTCGATCTGCGCTGCGATGGCATCCATGGTGCTGACCGCTTCCACCGGATAATCACCGGCCGCGCTTTCCGCCGAGAGCATCAGCGCATCGGCGCCGTCATACACCGCCGTGGCGACATCGGACACTTCGGCCCGGGTCGGCACCGGCGCCTTGATCATGCTTTCCAGCATCTGGGTTGCCACCACCACCGGCTTGCCGGCGGCCCGCGACAGCCGCACGATGCGCTTTTGCAGCCCGGGTACCTCGGCCAGCGGCATTTCCACGCCGAGATCGCCGCGTGCCACCATCAGCGCATCGGCCAACGCCACCAGATCGGGCAGGCAGGCAATGGCGGCGGGTTTTTCGATCTTGGCCAGCAAAGCGGCGCGGCCCTGGATCAGTCCGCGTGCCTCATGCAGATCCTCCGGCCGCTGCACGAAGCTGAGCGCCACCCAATCCACGCCCATTTCCAGCGCCAGTTCCAGATCGGCGCGGTCCTTGGGGGTGAGCGGGCTCATCGGGATCAGCGCGCCGGGCAGGTTGACGCCCTTGCGATCGCTGAGCCGGCCGCCGACCAGCACTTCCGCCTCGGCCCAGCCATCGCCCTGGCGCACCACGCGCAGCCGCAGCTTGCCGTCATCCAGCAGCAATTCTGTACCGGCGGCGAGGGCGGCCAGCACTTCCGGATGCGGCAGGCAGACGCGGCCAACACCGCCCGAATCTATATCTCCGGGGCTGGCATCATTGTCCAGGCGCAGAATCTGCCCGGCGACCAGATCGACGGCGCCGTTGCGGAAGGTGCCGATGCGCAGCTTGGGGCCTTGCAGATCGGCCAGCAGGCCGATCGGGCGGCCGGTTTCGCGCTCCAGGGCGCGCACGGCCTGAATCCGCGCCTTGTGGTCGTCGTGGCTGCCATGGCTGAAATTCAGCCGGAAGACATCGGCCCCGGCTGCTACCAGGGCGCGAATCTGATCCGGCCGTGACGAGGCCGGCCCCAGAGTGGCGACGATTTTGACATTGCGCGTACGCTGCATGGTGATTCCCTCCGCCCGCAGGGTAGGCTGAAGCGGGCCGCAACCCAAGGAAAATGCACGATTTGCCGGGCCGGATGTTGCGGCGCATGTTGCGGCGCAGTAAATACACGCCGCAGTGCAGCAGCGTAGCCTCTCCCCAGGAGCCTAGAATGGATATCGCCCGTATTCCCGTGGGTAAAAACCCGCCTTTCGACGTCAACGCCGTGATCGAGATTCCGGCGGGCGGCGTGCCGGTGAAATATGAGCTGGACAAGGATTCGGGCGCGCTGTTCGTCGACCGCTTTATCCACACCGCGATGTTCTACCCGGCGAATTACGGTTTCATTCCGCATACCCTGTCGGGCGACGGCGATCCCTGCGATATCCTGGTGGTGAGCCAGATCCCGGTGGTGGCCGGCTCGGTGATCCGCTCGCGCCCGGTCGGGGCGCTGATGATGGAAGACGAAGCCGGCGGCGACGAGAAGATCATCGCCGTGCCGGTCGACAAGCTGCACCCGTTCTATACCAACGTGAAATCCTACGAAGACCTGCCGCCCAGCCTGCTGGCGCAGATCGAGCATTTCTTCAGCCATTACAAGGATCTGGAGAAGGGCAAGTTCGTCAAGGACACGCGCTGGGTCGGCCCGGAAGAAGCCGCCCGCCTGATCACCGAAGGCGTGGTGCGGGCTGCCGGCCTGCGCTAAGCAGGCGAAAGGACAGGCGGCCTGCGTTAAGCAGGCGAAAGAACAGGCGGCCTGCGTTAAGCAGGCGAAATCAGCCTCATCTCTTGCCGTCATGGTACGCGAAGGCGTACCATCCACGTTTTTGTTTTGCCGATTGAAAACAAGCCACTCGTGGATGGTCGGCCTGCGCCGACCATGACGACTTTGTTGTTGGTTCAATCCCGCCTACCGCCCGCGCGCGCCGCGGATGATGCTTTCGGCGGCTTTCTCGGCGATCATCAGGGTGGGCGAGGCGGTGTTGCCCGAGGTGATCAGTGGCATCGCCGAGGCATCGACCACGCGCAAGGCCGCGATGCCGCGCACGCGCAATTCGCCGTCCAGCACTGCCATGCGATCATGTTCCGGCCCCATCTTGGCGGTGCCGACCGGGTGGAAGATGGTGGCGCCGAGATCACCGGCCGCCTTGAACATCTGCTCCTCGGTCTCGATCGCCGGGCCGGGTAGATATTCCTCCGGCTGATAGGGCGCCAGGGCGGGGGCGGCGGCCAGGCGCCGGGTCAGCTTCAGGCTATCCACCGCCACGCGGCGATCTTCCGGGGTGGCGAGGTAATTCGGCTGGATCGCCGGCGCCTGGGCCACATCGCTGCTGGTGATGCGCACATGGCCGCGCGAGGTCGGGCGCAGATTGCAGATACTGGCAGTGAAGGCGGGAAACTTGTGCAAGGGATCGCCGAATTTATCCAGCGATAGCGGCTGGATATGGAATTCCACATTGGCCGTGGCATGTTCCGGGCTGGAGCGGGTGAACATGCCGAATTGCGATGGCGCCATGGTCAGCGCGCCGCGCCGGAACAGCGCATAATCCAGCGCGATCTTCGCCTTGGCCAGCAATGACTGATCCAGTTCGTTGATCGTCACAACGTTTTTCACCTTGTAGATCAGGCGAATTTGCAGGTGATCCTGCAAATTCTCGCCGACGCCGGGCGTTTCATGCTGCACGGCGATGCCATGCTGCTGTAGCAATTCGCCCGGGCCGATGCCGGAAAGCTGCAACAATTGCGGTGAGGCGATGGCCCCGGCGGTGAGCAGGATTTCGCCACGCGCCCGCACCCGCAGGCGTTTGCCATGCTGGCGATACACCACCGCCACGGCGCGCTTGTCCTGCAATTCCACCCGCTCGGCCTGGGCCGCGATGCGCACCTCCAGATTGGCGCGATGCTGCACCGGCTTGAGGAAGCCGGTGGCCGCCGACCAGCGCCGCCCCTTGCGCTGGTTGACCTGGAAATAGCCGGCGCCTTCATTGTCGCCGCGATTGAAATCATCCACCGGCGGAATGCCGATCTCGGCCCCGGCGCGACCCACCGCATCGAGCAAATCCCAGCGTACGCGCGGCTGCTCCACGCGCCATTCGCCGCCACTGGCATGCAGCGGCGCGCGGTTTTCGCCGGCATCGCCCGACCAGTGATCCTCATGCTTGAGGAAATACGGCAGCACATCATCCCAGCCCCAGCCGGTCAGGCCCAACTGGCGCCAGCCATCGTAATCGGCGGCCTGGCCGCGCATATAGACCATGGCATTGATCGCGGTGCAGCCGCCCAGCACCTTGCCGCGGGCATAGCCAATGCTGCGGCCATTCAGGCCCGGCACCGGCTCGGTCTTGAAACACCAATCCGAACGCGGATTGCCGATGGCGAACAGATAGCCGATCGGGATGTGGAACCAGATCCAGTCATCCTTGCCGCCGGCTTCCAGCAGCAGCACGCGCTTGCCCGCATCGGCGGAAAGCCGGTTGGCCAGCAGCGAACCCGCCGTGCCGCCGCCCACGATCACATAGTCGAATTCCCCGGCATCCTCGATATCATCCGACCGGCGCTGCATATTCACCATTAAAGCCTCCCTACCTGGCGCCAGTGTAGGGCAGGGCCAACCAATGGCGAAAGCCGCGACCGGGTGGGAAACAGCTGAGTGGCAAAACCACCAGGCTGCAGGATGGGGCGGGCGGGGCTGCTGGCCAGGGGCTGCTGGCTTGGCTGCATTCTGCTGCCCTGGTATTCCCGGCGCTTCGCAAAGCTTCCCGATGCTTCGCCATGCTTCCCGCCTGTTCCCGATGCTTCGCCACGCTTCCCGCCTGTTCCCGATGCTTCGCAGACACTCCCGCTGATTTGTCACACTTCGTCCGGGCTTGCGGCGAAATTGAAAAAACTGCCGCCAAGTGTACAGAACAAAAGGCGAATTTGCAACCCTACAGCGCGCCGAGCAGGGTCAGTCCGCCATCCACCAGCAGGGATTGCCCGGTGACATAGCCGGCCAGCGGCGAGGCCAGGAACAGCACCGCGCCGGCAATATCCTCGGGCGTGCCGATGCGGCCAAGCGGCAGTTTCGCCGCCACCGCCTCCTGGTTGCCGGCCTGATTGGCGGTCAGCTTGGTCGGCACAAAGCCGGGGCCGACGCCATTGACCCGCACACCCTGGCGGCCCCATTTGATCGCCAGCGCCTTGTTGAGATGCTTGAGGCCAATCTTGCTGGCGGAATAGGCCGGATTGTTGCGCGCCGCCTGTTCGGATACCACGGAATCCAGGTTGATGATGGCGCCATGCCGCGCCGCCAGTGCCGGCAGCAATTGCGTGCAGACATCCATCACCCCGGTCAGGTTGATCTCCAGCACGCGGGCAAAGCCGGCGCGCTCGAATTCCTGGCCCTTATAAAGCACGGTGCCGACGCAATTCACCAGCACATCCAGTGCCTGGAACTGCCCGGCCAGCGCCGCCACCGAGGCGGCATCGGCCACATCCAGGCGGAAAAATTCCAGGCCGGCAAAATCCTGCCCATAAGCCGCCGCCTCGCGCGTGCCGGTCACCGCCACCTCGGCGCCACAGGCCAGAAAGGCCCGCGCCACGCCATAGCCGATGCCATCCGAGCCGCCGGTGACCAATACGCGTTTGCCGGAAAAATCGAGTGCCTGCATCGGGTTCATGGCTTTCCTCCCATCTGTTTCCGTCAGCCATGATCGGCGATTGCCGCGTGGTGGGGAAGGGGCGCGCGGCGATGGCGCCTGGAGCCGGCAGGGATTTGCGGCGCAACAAAGCCATGCCGGCTGATCGCGTCGAACTTTCGTGACGGGCAGAGGCAGGGAAAATATGGCATTTGACGCCATAGGCATTGGCCGTTAGAATCCGGGTATGCCCAAGGCCGTCCTGATGCGCCATGATCGTTTTGTCTTTCCAGACGGGGCGATTGTGGAATTGACCATCTGGCGGCTGGAAAAGCCGGTATTGGGTTCGCGCCACACGCTTAAATACAGCCTCTATTACGGCAAGGATGGCCGGCGGCTGGTGGCCTATGACAATGAACGCAGCAAGGGCGATCACCGCCATATCGGCGAGCAGGAATTGCCCTATCGCTTTATCGATATTGATACCCTGCTGGCGGATTTTGAAGCGGATGTGATGAAAGCGCGCGGTGAGACATGAGCAAGGCAGCGAAACAATCCCAAAAGGCGGCAGCCCGGCCGGTGCTGAAAATCCGCGCCAATGTCAGCCTGCGCGATGCGCTGGATGATTTTGGCGCCGCCTGGAAACGCGCCGAAGCCGGCGACGTGTTTAATGAAGCCGTGCTCTCTTTCGGCAGTTGGGAGCAGATGGCGCGGCTGATGACGCCTAAGCGGATGGAACTGATCCGCGCCGTGCGCAGCACCAAGCCCAAATCCATTGCCGAACTGGCGCGCGGCCTCAAGCGCGATTACAAGCGCGTGCATGCCGATGTGGGCGATCTGGCCAAATCCGGCGTGCTGAAAATCACCGACCAGGGCCTGGTGCTGCCCTATGCGGCGATTGAGGCGCGGCTGGTGGTGTGATGGTTCGCAATAGCAGCACGGCAGACAGGATACCCAACGCGGCTACGCGACAGGCGATGGCCGAGGCAAGGGCGGGGCAGCCGCTGAGACAATTCGCCTGTGCTGCGGATTGCATTGCGGCTGCGGAGGCTGAAGCAAAAGAACCAACAATCGCAAATGCACGGGCCTATCCGGCAATTGTTGAGCGGGCGGAAACCGATTTTGGCGCCAGTTTCATGGATTTTCCCGGCTGTGTCGTCAAGGGTGAGACGCTGGATTTGGCCTTGCTGCATGCCGAGGAAGCGCTGGCCTTCCATGTCGAAGGTTTGATCGAAGATGGCGCCGCCCTGCCCGAGCCGTCGGCCTTGCATGCCGCGCCGCGCGACCCGGAAGTGGTTGAAGTGCTGCGTACCATGGTGCATCTCGATTTGCCCGGACAGGCCAAGGCCATCAGCATCACCCTGCCGGAACACCTGATCGAGCGCATCGACCGTGCCAGCCGCAATGCCGGCCATAACCGCTCCAGCTTCCTGGCGGAAGGCGCAAGGCGGCTGCTGGCCGAGATCGGGCGGGGGTGAGGTCGCCGCCGGCCTGTTGCATTGTGTCAAGCGCACGCTGTTCTGGCTCAACAAGGATTATCAGCGCTATTGCCGCATCATGCTGCCCTTAGCCTGGGCCGCCCGCTCCGGTGATCGAACCCATCATCAGTTAAGGCAAAATCCCGTGTTTCCTCAGGATGCCATCAATTAATGGATTACCAGCGATACAACGGTAATGGTCTTTGATGGTGAAATCGGACGGTAATTCCGCGCCGCATGCCTCAACGTAAATGTGATTGAGTGTGTATCGGCTAAAGGGGTTTCCGCTCACCAAATTGGACGTGCCATTCTTGTACCTGAGGGCACTGTGACTCTCACTGGAAATAAGGGCGACGGGAGCCAGCCATGCGCGCACGAACATAGCATTCCGATTGCTCGGTTCGGCTTTGATGACAAGCTGTGCCATCTCATTTACTGGAACGACGTGGTCGAGATCGGGAGGGGTATCAATACCGCATTCGTGATACGGTGTCGTGACTTTTGATGCCTTGTCCCATCCAAGAACGTATTGAAGCCGTATCAGCTGCGACACCGCGCCTTGTCGTTCCCGGTCGATTACAGCAGTGAATTCGGGTTTTTCAGAAAACTGCCGGTCCAGTGTGTCGAACATCGCAAAGGTGCAGTCGAGTTTAGTAAGCAAATAATCCAGATATTGGTCTGCGGATAAACCTTTATATTTACGCGGTTTGAAATATTTATCATTCTGTTCAGTACACACGCTTGCCTCTCCTTCTGTTGATTGAACCTGTTTTTTATGCGGGTAATAAGTGAGGATTGATGGTGTGTATTCAATTTTTGATATTTCAATCCTGCACAATAAGTATAATGGATTGTGTTGCGGGAGCAAGTTAACAAAAAAACGGCCCCGGATCGCTCCGGGGCCGTCTGTATTTCTGCGCCGCGTGAAGCCGCCTTACAGCGCCTTCACAATATCCTCCACCATCTTCTTGGCGTCGGCCAGCAGCATCATGGTGTTGTCCTTGTAGAACAGGTCGTTGTCGATGCCGGCATAGCCCGAGGCCATCGAGCGCTTGACGAACAGCACGGTCTTCGACTTGTCGACATCCAGGATCGGCATGCCGTAGATCGGGCTTTTCGGATCGTCGCGCGCCGCCGGGTTGGTCACGTCGTTGGCGCCGATGACAAAGGCCACGTCGGCGGTCTGGAACTCGGAGTTGATCTCCTCCAGTTCAAACACCTCGTCGTAGCTGACATTGGCTTCGGCCAGCAGCACGTTCATATGGCCCGGCATGCGGCCGGCCACCGGATGGATGGCGTATTTCACTTCCACGCCTTCCTCCTTCAGCTTGTCGGCCATTTCACGCAGGGCATGCTGGGCCTGGCTGACGGCCATGCCATAACCCGGCACGATGATGACCTTGCCGGCATTCTTCATGATGAAGGCGGCGTCATCGGCCGAGCCGCGCTTGTAGGGCTTCTCCACTTTGTCGCCGCCTGCCGCCGCGCCGGCATCGGAACCGAAGCCGCCGAGGATGACATTGAACAGCGAGCGGTTCATGCCCTTGCACATGATGTAGCTGAGGATGGCACCCGAGGAGCCGACCAGAGCGCCGGTGACGATCAGCGCCGGGTTCAGCAGCGTGAAGCCGATGCCCGCCGCCGCCCAGCCGGAATAGCTGTTCAGCATCGAGACAACGACGGGCATGTCGGCGCCGCCGATCGGCAGGATGATCAGGAAACCGACGATCAGCGCCAGCACGGTGACGGCCCAGAACAGGGCCGGGCTCGGGTTGAAGCAGAAGGCCACGATCAGCACCAGGATGCCGAGGCCGAGCGCGGCATTCAGCATATGTTGGCCCTTGAAGACCAGCGGGCTGCCCGAGACCAGGCCCTGCAGCTTGGCGAAGGCGACCAGCGAGCCGGAGAAGGTGATGATGCCGATCACCACGCCGAGCGACATTTCGATGCGGCTGGCCACGCTGAGCTGGCCGGCGGCATTGAGGATGCCGTAGGGCGCCGGATTGTAGAAGGCGGCGGCGGCCACCAGCACGGCGGCGAGGCCGACCAGGCTGTGCATGGCGGCGACAAGCTGCGGCATCGCCGTCATCTGGATGCGGCGGGCCAGCACGGCGCCGACGCTGCCACCGATCAGCAACGCGATCAGCACCCAGACGATGCTGGAGCCGAGCGCCTGCAGATTGGCGATGGTGGTGAGCACGGCGATGGTCATGCCGACCATGCCGAACATATTGCCCTGGCGGCTGGTTTCCGGGTTGGACAGGCCGCGCAGGGCGAGGATGAACAGCACGGAGCTGATCAGGTAGAGCAGGGCGGTGAGTTGGATGGACATGATCTAGGCGCCCCTCAATGCTTCTTCGCCGGGGCGTCTTTTTTCTTGTACATCGCCAGCATGCGCTGGGTGACAAGGAAGCCGCCGAAGATGTTGACCGCCGCCAGCACGATGGCGAGCAGGCCGAAGATCTTGGAGATGTCGAATTCAGCCGAGGCGCCGGCAGCGATCAGCGCGCCGACGATGATCACCGAGGAGATCGCGTTGGTGACGCTCATCAGCGGCGTGTGCAAAGCCGGCGTGACGCTCCAGACCACGTAATAGCCGACAAAGCAGGCCAGCACGAAGATCGAGAGCAGCGAGAAGAAGGAATAGACCTCGCCCATGGTTCAAGCCCCTTCCTTGAGCAGCGGATGCACCACCTGGCCGGCGCTGGTGAGGCAGATGCCGGTGACGGTTTCATCATCCTGTTTGAATTTGAAGCTCTTGCTGTCCTTGTCCCAATGCGGGGAGAGGAAGTTGAGCAGATTCTTGGCATAAAGCGCGGTGGCATCCACCGGAATGCGGCTCGGCATGTTGGTATGGCCGACCAGCTTCACGCCATGGGCTTCCACGATCTCGCCCGGGCGGCTGAGCGGGCAATTGCCGCCGGCTTCCACCGCCAGATCGACGATCACCGAGCCGGGCTTCATGGTTTTCACCATTTCCTCGGTCACCAGCACCGGGGCCGGGCGGCCCGGGATCAGCGCCGTGGTGATGATGATATCCTGCTTCTTGATCGTCTCGGCGATCAGGGCGGCCTGCTTGGCCTTGTATTCTGCCGACATTTCCTTGGCATAGCCGCCGGCGGTCTGGCTGGCACGGGCTTCCTCGTCATCCACCCAGACAAATTTGCCGCCCAAGCTCTCCACCTGCTCCTTGGTGGCCGGGCGCACATCGGTGGCGCTGACCACGGCGCCGAGGCGCTTGGCGGTGGCGATGGCCTGCAGGCCGGCAACACCGACGCCCATGACGAAGACGCGCGCCGGCGCGATGGTGCCGGCCGAGGTCATCATCATCGGGAAGGCGCGGCCGAATACGGCGGCGGCATCCAGCACCGCCTTGTAGCCGGCGAGATTGGATTGCGACGACAGCACGTCCATGCTCTGGGCGCGAGTGATGCGCGGCATCAGTTCCATGGCATAGGCATCGATGCCGGCAGCGGCATAGCCCTTGACCTGCTCGCGCTGCTGCAACGGTTGCAGCATGGCCACCAGCACGGCGCCCTTTTTCAGCAGGGCGGCCTCGTCCAGGCCTTCGGCGGCGGTCATCGGCCGCTGCACCTTCAGCACCATGTCGGCATCGCCCAGGGCGGCCTTGGCATCCGGCGCAATGCTGGCGCCGGCTTCGGCATAATGGCTGTCGGGGATGTCGGCACCGGCCCCGAGGCCGGTTTCCACCACCACCTCGGCGCCCAGGGCGACGAACTTCTTCACCGTTTCCGGCGAGGCGGCGGCGCGCCGTTCACCCGGACGGCGCTCCTTTGGAATCGCTATCTTCATAGCCTTGGGCTCCCCCTCGAAAAAACGCCTGTCATGCCACTGCCCGGCAGCGGCTGAACAAGCGTCGATTTACGCATGCAGCTCGATAAAAAAACCCGCCGGCGCCGGTTCCCGCATCGTGGAACGGCGCCGGCAGGCTGTCTCGCAACTCAATGCACCAGGAACTTCGCCATCAGCGCCAGCGTGATCACGATGGCGATGCTGGACCAGGTGGTGAGCTTGATGAAGCCGGCATAAGTCGACTTGTGCTGGCTAATATCCATGCTGCCCATCTTGTGTTCGCCCGACGACGTACCCATTGCCTGTTCCTCTCTGACTGCCGTGATGTGGTTGGCTGCGGTGATATGGTTGACTGCGGTGATATGGCTTCGACCATGGTCGAATTTTCGGCGGCGATATTACGCTTTTCCCCGCATCCCGTACAACCCTTCGCGTATGCAGCAAGCCGGCCCGGGCGGCATCAGGCATTCAGCGCCACGGCCTGGCCCGTTATGCGGCCCAAACGTTCCGCTATGGCGGCGATGCCGGCTTGCGGCCGCAGCGCCTGGGCCGCGCCATAAGCCTGGTTGGCGCTTGAAAATGCTGATTTTCCGCTGTTTTGATCCGATTCCTGTTCAGCCTGCTTGTCGGCGCGGATTTGCGCCAGCGCTTCCAGCCGCAACGCCTGGGCGGCAGCCGCCACGGCGCGGTCCTGCCCGGAAGGATCGGCCGGCGCCAGCGCGGCGGCGGTCACCTGGGCCGCCTTCTGCAACGTGGCCTCGGGGTCATTCTCGGCGCTGATATCGATGCTGACCTCGCCGCTGGTGGCATACATCTGGCCATCCGGGCCACGGGTATAGCCATAACTCGGCGCACCGGCATATTGCCCGCCCACCGCGGCATGGGCGCGTTCATGGGCGCGCACCTTGGCATCGATGGCTTTCAGCTTCGCCACCTGCGCCTTTTCCTCTTCGCTCAGATCGGCGGGCGCCTTGGCGGCGGCATTACTGCCGGCCGGCATTTCCTGCTGCTGCGCCGCCAGCAGATTGCCACCGCTGGCCAGGGCGCGCGAACGGAAGCCGGAAGCAGGCTCGGGCGGTGCCGGCGCGGGTGGAGCTGCGCCAGCCGGCGTGCCAGCCGTCTCGCTGGTCGTCTGCCGCGTCGCACCGGAAAAAGCCGGCAATACCGGCTGGTATGAGGATACGCCGCCGATCATGGCCGGATTGTCGCGCCGATTCGGCGCCGGCTCAACCGGCTTTTCTCAGTTGGCCGCCAGCCCCGCCGCCTGGAGCGCTCCCGTCTGGCGCTGCTCCAGCGCCTGGGTATCAAAGCCATCGATCAGGTCGTGGAACAGGCGGTGCCAGTTGATCGCTGCCTGCAGGTGCAGGAACACGCCGCCCAGCCCGATGGCGGCGCGATCCATGAAGACGAATTCGCGGGGTGGCGTCACGCCGCCGAGCTTTTTCAATTCGGCATGCACCTTCTCGGCCACGTCGCGGCCATAGATGCCGCTCTGCTCCATTTCCTGGATGCGGCGCGGGCGATCTTCCAGCAGCGGGGCATAGACGAATTCGGCCCAGAGATTGAGCGCGTCGATCATCTCGTTGCTCAGGCCGCTGAAACCCCAGGTCTCGTAGGCATGCACCGCCAGGGCGCGGTTCTGCGTCGCGATGGCACGGTAGAGATCGATCACGCCGCCGACGAAGCGCGCCGGGAAAATCCGCACGCAGCCAAAATCCAGCAGGTTGATGCCGAGATCGTCGCGCACCGTGTAATTGCCCAGATGCGGATCACCATGGATCACGCCGCAGCGATAGAATGGCACATACCAGGCGCGGAACAGATTATAGGCGATCTGGTCGCGCTGTTCCTGCGGCGCGTCCTTGTAGGTCAGCAGCGGCGCACCATCGAGCCAGTTCATGGTCAGGAGGCGCTTTGTGCTGAGATCGGCCACCACCTCGGGTACATGCACATCCGGCTCGTCGCGCAACATGGCGGCATAGAGCCGCATATGCCGCGCCTCGCGTTCGTAATCCAGTTCCTCGCGCAGCCGGTCGGCAATCTCGGCATGGATATGGCGCGTGTCGATGGCCGGATCGATGCGGGCATAGATGGCGAAGATCAGCTTGAGCTGCTTGAGATCGGCTTCCACCGCCGAGGCCATGTCGGGATATTGCAGCTTCACCGCCAGCTTTGCGCCGCCCAGGCTGGTGGCGCCCAGGCTGGTGGCTCGATGCACCTGGCCGAGCGAGGCGGCGGCCGAGGCGGCCAATGCGAACTGGCTGAATTTGCCGGCCCAGCCGGGGCCGAGTTCGCTCGCCATGCGGCGCTTCACAAAGGCCGGCCCCATTGCCGGCGCATTGGCCTGCAGCTGGGTCAGTTCCTGCACATATTCCTTCGGCAGCGCATCGGGAATGGTGGACATGATCTGCGCCACCTTCATCAGCGGCCCTTTGAGGCCGCCGAGCGCCTGGCGCAGATCGGCCGCATGTCTGGCGCGGTCGATCTTCACGCCCAGCACACGCTCGGCGCCGAGCCGGGCGGCCAGGCCACCAACCGAAGCGCCGACCCGGGCATAACGCCGGGCGCGGCCGAGGGTGCTGTCATCCTCGGCCATCGGCTCAGCCCAGGCTTTCCAGCTCGTCGATGAAGCCGCCGATCACGCCGAGGCCCTTCGACCAGAAAGCCGGATCGGAGGCATCGAGGCCAAAGGGCGCCAGCAATTCCTGGTGCCGCTTGGTGCCGCCGGCTTTCAGCATGGCGAAGTATTTGTCCTGGAAGCCCTTCTCGGCATCCTGGTAGCGCGCATAGAGCGCATTCACCAGGCAATCGCCAAAGGCATAGGCATAGACGTAGAACGGCGAATGCACAAAATGCGGGATATAACACCAGAAGCTGCTGTAATCGGCATCGAATTTCAGCGCCGGCCCCAGGCTTTCGCGCTGCACGCCGAGCCAGATATCGCCCAAGGCATCCGGCGTCAATTCACCCTCGCGCCGCGCCGCATGCACGCGCTGCTCAAATTTGTAGAAAGCGGTCTGCCGCACCACGGTGTTGAGCATGTCTTCCACCTTGGCAGCCAGCATCAGCTTGCGCTGTTTCGGCTTGGCCTGCGCCAGCAGGGCGCGGAAGGTGAGCTGTTCGCCAAACACGCTGGCGGTTTCGGCCAAAGTGAGCGGCGTATCGGCCATCAGCGGGCCTTGTTCGGCAGCGAGCAATTGATGCACGCCATGGCCCAGTTCATGCGCCAGCGTCATCACATCGCGGGTGCGGCCAAGATAATTCACCAGCAAATAAGGATGCGCGCTTGGCACCGTGGGATGGGCAAAGGCGCCGGAGGCCTTGCCGGCGCGGGCCGGCGCATCGATCCAGGCATTGTCGAAGAATTTCTGCCCCAGTTCCGCCAGGCGCGGCGAGAAGCGGCCATAGGCGCCAAGCACGATATCGCGCGCTTCGTCCCATGGGATCAGGCGGTCCTTGTCTTCCGGCAATGGCGCGTTGCGGTCCCACCAATCCAGTTGCCGTTTGCCCATCCATTTCGCCTTCAGCGCATAATAGCGATGCGACAGGCTGGGATAGGCCGCCGTGACGGCATCGACCAGTGCATTCACCACTTCCGGCTCAACGCAATTGGACAGATGCCGCGCCGATTCCGGCTGCGGATATTGGCGCCAGCGATCCTCGATTTCCTTATCCTTGGCCAGGGTATTGGTGATCAGCGCAAATAGCCGGATATTCTGCTTGAACACTTTCGCCAGGGATTTGGCGGCGGCGCGGCGCTTGGCCGGGTCGGTATCGGATAGCAGATGCAGGGTCTGTTCGGCGGTCAGTTCTTCCGCGCCCAGCTTGAAGCGCAGCCCGGCCATGGTTTCATCAAACAGGCGGTTCCAGGCGGCGGCGCCGGACACGCTCTTTTCATGCAGCAACTGCTCCAATTCGTCGCTCAACTGATGCGGCCGGTAGAGCCGCAAATCGCGCAGCCAGGGCTGGTAATGCGCCAGCTTCTTCGATTGCGCCAGCTTGGTCGCCAGCGCCGCATCCTCCAGCTTGTTGAGTTCCAGGCCGACGAATAACAGCCGGGTGGTGATGGCGTTCAGCTTCTCCTGGATATCCTGGTAGAAACGCGCCACCAGCGGATCGTCCATATCGGCGGCATAACTCAGCGAACCATAGGCATAGAGCCGGCCGATGATGTCCTGCAGCTTTTCATAGGCCTTGATCGCGGTGGCCAGTTCGTCGCCGCTCATCGCCGCGATGCGGCCCTTGGCGCTGGCTTCAAGCTGCTCGGCGCCCTTGGCGGCAGCGGCCAGGGCGTTTTTCAATTCCTTGGAATCGCGGCCCGGATAGAGGTCGTTCAAATCCCAGCTAGGCAGCTTGCCCAGTTTCTTCGCCACTGCCGCCGATGCCATCTTTTGCTCCATCGCTTCGAATGATTCTAATATGGGCAGAAAGCCGGGCGAGGCCAGGGGTGGCGGGGCGAAATTTCGATCCGGCGCATTCTGAATTGCCAAGCATGTAGCATATTGCTACCTTATGCCAATGCGGATTGAATATTCCCTGGCGGCTTTGCGTGCATTGCGCGCCATCCCGGTGCGTGATGCGCGGCGGATTGAGGAGAAGGTCAGTCTATATGCCCGCGATCCGGCAGCGCTGGCGAATAATGTGAAGGCCTTGCAAGGACAGCACGGCATTCTGCGGCTGCGCGTCGGCGAATATCGCGTGCTGTTCACCGCAGATGGTCTGGTGCTGGCGGTGATCAGCCTGGGCCATCGCCGTGAGGTTTACAGGTAGGATGCGACCATGAATGCCGTGACCAAGGTTATCCGGACGCCCAAGGGCGAAGAACTGGTGCTGTTGCCGAAAGCCGAATATGACCGGCTGCGCCGTCTGGAGCGCGAGGCCGGCTTGCAGGCTGCGGCCGTGCAGGAGGCTCAGGATGTGCAACAAGCAATGCGTATCCTGGCGGAAATCCGTAGCGGAGTGCAGGAGACCGTGCCGCAGGCGATGGTGCAGCGCTTGCTGACGGGTGAGCATCCTGTGCTGGTATGGCGCGAATACCGCAAGCTGACGGCGGAGGCACTAGCGCAGCGCGCCGGTCTGTCGCGTGCCTATGTCACCCAGATCGAGACCGGAGCACGCAAGGGTTCGGTGCGCAGCCTGCGGGCGCTGGCCCGGGCGCTGAACGTGGAGATGGAAGACCTGCTGCCGCGCCAGGATTGAGGTTCTGCCTCAGCCCTTGAGCAGCTTGAGGATGGCGGCGCCGAGCGGCTGTTTCACATCCTCGACGGCATACAGCACGCTGAAATGCAGCCCCGCAACGGGCATCATTGCCGTTATTCAGTGGCTTCCCGAATTCTCCCGACGATCCATTCATTCAGGCTCTTGCCCGCTGCGGCGGCGGCGATGACGGCGGCGGCATGGTCGTCAGGGGTCAGTCGGATATTGAATTTGCCGGAGAATTTCCGGCGTGGCTCAATACCCTTTTCTCGGCACATTTCGAGATAGACGGCCAGCGACTTACGGCCTTCCTCAAGCAGATCGTGGACGTTCTCGGCATAGAAGTCGGCGCTGCCATTCAGGCCGACAAATTCGCCGCGCAGCATCTGAAGCTCGGGATCAAAAGCGATGACCGCCCTCTCACCATTGATTTCGATAACATTGTTCATGGCTTTACTCCGTGTTCGTCCAGCCATTTACGGATACTGGCGACCGCGCCTTTGTCTGTATCCGGCGAAGGATGCGGGCGATGAAAGACGCGCACTTCGCCGAACAGGAACACACCAATCCGCGACCCTTCCCGCTCGCTGACTTCCGCACCGAGAGCGACGAACAGCGATTCTATGTCGGCCCAGCGGATCGAGCCGTTGACCGGGCGGGTGAAGATTAGTTCCAGCGTGGCTCTGTGACGCTTCTTCATAAAAAGAATGGTATCATTAATTGGTACTGAATTCAAAGGTCGATGCTTTCTCGAATTCGAGCATCCAAGTTTCAGAAACAAACCGAAATACGGGTAAATATTCCCATATATGTCACAGAAAAGATTTAATGACCGCAGCCCTGGGTGAGGGCCTCAGCCCTTGAGCAGCTTGAGGATGGCGGCGCCGAGCGGCTGTTTCACATCCTCGACGGCATA
>VFQQ010000565.1_pt1 | contig 69742 bp, 61 predicted proteins | sample 3512341 | NCBI WGS metagenome assembly VFQQ01 (sample SAMN10412373, study PRJNA504923) | tailings metagenome | isolation source: Relicate 2 Philex TSF1 revegetated site | place: Philippines: Tuba, Benguet | collected 2017-08-29
AGCTCGGCGGCAAGGGCGGCGGCAAACCCGACTTCGCCATGGGCGGCGGCAAGGAGGCCGGCAAACTCGCCTCGGTGCTCGCCGCACGTCTCTAACTCGCACACTTAGCTGAAGATTGGAACAGGACCGGTGACACAGAGGGCACAGAGCTCCGTGATCTCTGTGTCCAAAGAATTCTTTTCCTATAACAAGAAACGGATCGGTTCACCCGCATGAACTTACGCGACATCATCGATTCGATCGCCAGCCAGGCGGACGATTTTCTCGCCGGCGCCTCCAACCGCGCCGAGGCGCGCGCCGGGGTCAACGAACTCATCAACGCCGACTACTTCGAACTTTCGCCGGCCGACCGCAAAACCGTCGCCGACGGCGTCATGCGCATCCTCGAGGACGAGGGTTTCTTCGACGCCCCGGCCGGCGGCGGAGCCGGCGATAACAACGACGAGGCCGAGGAGGAGTGATCCGCGCATGATCAACTACGCCCAACCCGACCTCACCCGCCACCCGCCGCGCAGTCCGCGCGTGCGGCTCGGCGGATTCGTCCATCTGCCGCGCCTGCTCGACAAGACCCGCGCCGTCGTCGCCGGCCGCCAGGGCGACTACGTCTTCCCCTGCCCGCTCGACCAGCGTTTCTTCGCCTTCACCGGCCTCGACGCCGACGCCTTCCTAGCCGAGGTCAGGACCGGCAAATCCGACACCGAAATGCTCGCCTGGGTGCGCGAACGTCTCCACCCGCGGCGCCTCCCGCACGAGATCCTCGCCTGGTCCGCCTGGCTGGAGAACCTCGCCCCGGGCGACGCCAAGCGTCACGGCAACTTCCAGAACGAGATCGCCCGTCTCGCCCCGGGGCGAGACGACATCGTCACGACCTTCGACCGCCTCGAGCTCGACGATTACGTGACCTTTGGCGGACGCGGATGAGCGCAACCGCGCACACCTCTCCGGCAACGTCGCCGGCCGTGGCCGGCCAGGTCGTGCTCGCCTTCGACACGAACAACCGCCTCGCCGTCGTCGAGGCCGGCGGTCGCGTCGACCTCCCCTTCCGCGGCCCCGACCGAGGCGCGGCCCTTGCCGCCGTCGACCGGCAGGTCGTCCGTCGCTCGCCGCCCGCCGAACATTTCACCGTCGAGACGCCCGCCGGCCGGCTCGCGGTCGACCTTGTCCAGGCCTACGAACTCGCGCCCACCGCGTCGGTGCGTTTCGCCACCCTCGATTCCCTCGAGGCGTCGGCCCCCACCCTCGACCCCGACCTGCGCACGATCCTGCGCACGCTCGAGCCGCGGCTGCACCAGATCCCCTACCTCCACCTCGACGCCTCCGATTTCATCTACAAGTTTCGTCCCGAGAAGGAGCGGAACACCGGCATCTACGCCCTCGATGCGACCGCCACCGCCCTGTACCAGTCGAAACTCTGCGCGGCGATCAAGGCCCTCGCCCGCGCCCAGGAGCGCACCGCCGGCCAGCCGGTCTCCCTCGACTTCGGCGCCGTCGAGTACGTCATTCCCAGCCACTTCGGTTTCTGCCTCGGCGTGAAGAACGCCATCGAGCGCGCCTACGAAACGCTCGCCGCCAACCCCGGCCGGCGCGTCTTCATGCTTTCCGAGCTGATCCACAACCCCTTCGTCAACGAGGACCTGCTCCGCCGCGGCCTGCGTTACCTGCAGACGGACAAGGGACTGCCCTACGACACGGAGGGCGTCCCGGTGCCCTCCGGGACCGCCGGGGCGCGCCCCCTGCTCTGGGACACGCTCACGCCCGCGGACATCGTGATCATCCCGGCCTTCGGCGCCACCGACGAGGACAAGGCCCGCCTCGTGCGCAAGGGCATCGCCGTCTGCTCCTACGACGCCACCTGCATGCTCGTGGAGAAGGTCTGGAAGGCCGCCCGCGCGTATGGACGCGAAGGATACACCGTCGTCATCCACGGCAAGGCCGAGCACGAGGAGACCAAGGCGACCTTCTCCAACACGCGCCGCTACGCCCCCGCCGTGATCGTGCGCAATCTCGACGAGGTCCGCCAGCTCGGCGAGATCATCGCCAGCGACGACCCGCGCGTGCGTGCGCGTTTCTTCGACCTCTTCGCCAACAAGCACACGCCGGGCTTCGACGTCGACCGGCATCTCGAGCGCGTCGCCGTGGTCAACCAGACCACGCTGCTCATGAACGAGACGCTCGAGATCGTCGAGCATCTCAAGTCCGTGTACGTCGCGCGTCACGGCCCCGAAGGCGCCGCGCGCGTGGGCGGCGGGGCCCGGCGCGACACCCTCTGCTACGCCACGCAGGTCAACCAGGACGCCCTCACGCGCGCGCTGGCGGAGCCGCTCGACGCCGCCTTCGTCATTGGCGGCAAGAATTCGTCCAACACCTACCAGCTCTACCGCCTCTGCGAGCAGCGCCTGCCCGACCGGGCGTTCTTCATCCAGAACGAGGCCAGCATCCGCTCGCGCGACGAGGTTGAGCACTACGTCTTTCCCGCCCACGGTCCGGGCGGCAGCCACGGCGGGCACCTGGAGGTCCACCCGCTCTGGCCCGGCGATTTTGCCAAGAAGCGCGTGCTCATCACCGGAGGCGCCTCGTGTCCCGACGGCCTCATCCAGCAGGTCATCGCCCGGATCAACAGCCTCTGGCCCGCGGAGGCGTTGCGCTCCGTCGACGCCGTCCTCGCCGATCTCGGCGCCAGGGATTGAGCGGACCGGCGGGCCGGCTGCCCTTGCCATCAAGCGGCGCTTCGCTCGCCTTCCCCGTCGCAAAACAAAATCGGCCGGATCCGGCGGATCCGGCCGATTTCAAGAGAAGCACGCCGTCCGGCGTGCTTCTCAGCCGAGGATTTCCTCGGGCTTGAAGAAGCGCGCCAGTTCGATGCGGGCGTTTTCGTCGCTGTCGGAGGCGTGCACGACGTTCTTCATCATTTCGGTGCCGAAGTCGCCGCGGATCGTGCCCTTGGCGGCCTTGCGGGAGTCGGTCGGGCCGAGCAGGTCGCGGACCTTGGCGACGATGTTCTCGCCCTTCAGCGCCATGACGATCACCGGACGCGAACTCATGAATTGCTCGATTTCGGGGTAGAAGGGCTTGTCGGCGACGTGCGCGTAATGTTCGCGCAGGACGGCCGGGGTGAGCTGCACCATCTTGCAGCCCACGATCTCAAAGCCCGCCTTCTCGAAGCGGTCTACCACGTTGCCCACGTGCTTTTGCTCGATGCAATCGGGTTTGAAAATAACGAATGTTTTTTGCATAAAACGCTCAGTGAAAGGTCTTCCCTCGTCCATGGGAAGCCTGATTTTGTGCCGGCGCCGCGCTTGACTCGCCTCCGTCCGTTTGCGACACGTCTCCCTTCATTTCACCACAATCCTATGGGCAAACAATACAACAAGGGCATCAAGAAGAAGCGTCGCATCGCGTACCACAAACGGAAGAAGGCCGCCGCGGCCAAGACGGCCAAGGCAAAGAAATAAGCCTGGTCCCCTTTCCGCCGCGGCCTCCCAGCCGCGGTTTTTTTGTCCTCCTCCGCCCGCGTTTTTCCGCCGTTCCATGATTAAAGTCAGTCTGATTTCCCTCGGTTGCGCCAAGAACCTCGTCGATAGCGAGATCATGGTCGGTCATCTCCACCAAGCCGGCATGACCGTCGTCCCGGAGGCCGAGAAGGCCGACGTCGTCATCGTCAACACCTGCTCCTTCATCGACTCGTCCAAGGAGGAGTCCATCGGCCACATCCTCGAGGTCCACCAGAACCGCGGCATGCGCAAGCGTCGCAAGGAACAGAAACTCATCGTCGCCGGCTGCATGGCGCAGCGCTTTTCCAAGGATCTTTCGACTTCCCTCCAGGACGAGGTCGACGCCTTCATCGGACTCGACCAGGTGACCAAGGTCGCCCCGATCATCGAGGGCCTCTATGCGAAGGAGCGCGCCGCCGGCGTGGCGCCGGAGAATTTCGTCACCGCGCGTTCCACCTATATCCCGGACTACGACACGCCGCGCTTCCGCCTCACGCCGAAGCACACCGCCTACATCAAGATCGCCGAGGGCTGCAACCATCCCTGCACCTTCTGCATCATCCCGCAGATCCGCGGACGCCACCGCAGCCGCTCCGTCGAAAGCGTCGTGGCCGAGGCGCGCCGCCTCGTCGCGGAGGGCGTGCGCGAGATCAACCTGATCTCCCAGGACACCACCTTCTTCGGCATGGACACGTGGGATCAGCGGCCGAACCCGCGCACGCCCGTCGACTCGTCGCGCGGGACCGCGTTGACCACGCTGCTGCGCGAGCTCAACGCCATCGAAGGCGACTTCTGGATTCGCCTGCTCTACACCCATCCGGCCCACTGGAGCGACGAGCTCATCCGCACCATCGCCGAGTGCCCGAAGGTCGCGCGCTACATCGACATCCCCCTCCAGCACATCAGCGACGCCATGCTCGAACGCATGCAGCGCGAGACGAGCGGCGACTACATCCGCGACCTCATCGCGCGCATCCGCGCGGGCATCCCCGGCATCGCCGTGCGCACGACCTTCATCGTCGGCTTCCCCGGTGAAACCGAGGCCGACGTCGACGAACTCTGCGCCTTCATCGAGGCGGCGAAGTTCGAGCGCCTCGGCGTCTTCCGCTACTCGCAGGAGGAAGGCACGCGCGCCGCGAAGATGGAGTATCAGCTTACGGCCAAGGTGAAGGAGGCGCGCTGGCACCGCACCATGGCCCTCCAGAAGCGGATCGCCGCCGAGGTGAGCCGCACCTATGTCGGCCGCACCCTCAAGGTGCTCGTCGAGGAGCCCGGCGTCGCCCGCGGCGAAGCCGACGCGCCCGACATCGACGGTCGTGTCTATGTGCCGCGGGAGTTGCCCGTGGGCGAGTTCGCCGAGGTCACCATCACCGGATACCAGGACTACGACTTGCTGGCGCTGCCGGCCGGCGAGCGTCCAAAGGCCTTCAAGGTCGCGCGCCAGGCCCAGTAGGCCGGCGCGGTCCGCCGCACGCCATGACCGGATACCCCGCGTTCAAGGAGTGGCAGGCCATCGTCGGCGCCCTCGCCGCCGGCGAGCAGCTCCTGATCCTGCGCAAGGGCGGGCTCGCCGAGGGCCGCGGCGGCTTCGCCGTGCGCGCCGAACGCTTCTGGCTGTTCCCGACGGAGTTCCACGCGCAGCGCGAGAAAACCAAGGCGGCTGCCCATCGTTACTTCCCGGAAACCGCGGGAGACGCGGCGGCCACCCGTGTGCGATTGACGGCGTTCGCGGAGGTGACCGACACGCGCTTCGTCTCGGACTGGGACGCGGTGCGCCGGCTGGATGCCTTTCATTTCTGGACCGAGGAGACCGTGCACGAGCGCTTCACGTGGTCGCGCCCGCCCGGACTGCACGTCATCGTGGTGCGCATCTACCGCCCCGCGGAGCCGGTCGCCCTCGCGGTCACCGCGGAAATGGCGGGCTGCAAATCATGGATCGACGTCCCGGCACGGTTCGATGCGCAGACCGCGATACCCGCGCTCGACGAGGCCACCTTCGCCGCTCGTCGCGCGGCGATCCTGGCGGCGCTGGCCGGCTGATCACTGTTCGAACCGGAAAATGAACTCGTCCGGCTTCGCGTAGCCGAGGCGACGGCGGATGACCATTTCGACGAAAGCCGGATCGTTGCGCATGCGCTCCAGCGTGCGCCGCTGCTCGCGCAACCGTTCCTCGGCGAGCGCCAGCCGCGCCCGACTCTGCGCCTCCACCTCGCGCATGCGCAGGTATTCGGCCCGCGTCTGCCAGAGAAAACCCGCGGAGCCGACGGCCACGCCCACGAAGAGCAGCACGTAGAAGGAAATGATCAGCCGACGCAGCATTGCGGCCGTTTTTGAGACCAAGCCGGCGAATTGGCAAGGGTGGGCGTAACGCGAATGGCTGCGGGCCGATCGGGCCGCGGAAAGCCACAACCCGCCGCGCTTCACACGTCGAAGGTCCCAGGTCATCAGCAGCTCCCCTTCGCGGAGCAGATCGCCTCGCAAGACAGCCCGCACCGGCGGGCCGGTGCAGACATGGGACCTTCGGACTTTGGACTTGAGACGGCGCGATCGCCCGAGTGCGTACCCACACTTCCACTACACCCCGGGCCGAGCCCTGCGCGGCCCTCAGCAGCCCGTCGCGACACCCACCCTCCCTTCGCCACCCGGCCCCCGCCCGCTTACCACCCCCGCCCGCCGCCGAGCCGACGGGCTGCTCCTGGGTGTTAAATCCGTCTGAAATAGGTGCGAAACCCCCGTTCGCCCCGGCTTTAGGCGTGCGTTCCCGTTTCTCGCCTCCTACTTACAACTCCGTATGTATCAGAGCTTTTACGGGTTTTCGGAGATGCCGTTCAACATCACCCCGGACCCGCGCTTTCTCTATCTCAGTCCGACCCACCTCGAAGCCCTGCAGCACCTGAAATACGGCGTGCAGGAAAAAAAGGGCTTCATCGTGCTCGTCGGCGAGGTGGGCTGCGGCAAAACCACGCTCTGCCGCCGGTTTCTCAACGAGATCAATCACGACCACTTCGACACTGCACTGATTCTCAACCCGCGCGTCTCCGAGACGGAGATGCTGAAGGCCATTCTCACCGAACTCGGCGAGACGCCCACCGCCAGCAGTCAGAACGACCTCGTCGCCCAGGTGAACCACGTGCTGCTCGAACGCATTCATCGCGGCCGCGACATCGTGCTGATTATCGACGAGGCCCAAAATCTCTCCTTCGACGTGCTCGAGCAGATCCGTCTGTTGTCGAACCTCGAGACCGACAAACAGAAGCTGCTTCAGGTCGTGCTCATGGGCCAGCCGGAGTTGAAGGACGTGCTCGCCCGCAAGGAGCTGCGCCAGCTCCGCCAGCGCATCTGGGTCCACTACGAGCTGAATCCGCTCACGCTCACCGACCTCGAGCACTACGTGCAGCACCGCCTCACGCTCGCCGGCGGCTCCGGCCGACCGCATTTCACGAAATGGGCCATGCGTTCGCTGCACAAGGCCAGCGACGGCATTCCGCGCATCGTTAACAACCTTTGCGACAAGGCCCTGCTCGCCGCCTTCATCCGCGAATCGGACGAGGTCACCTACTGGGACATGCGTCGCGCCATCAAGGAATTCAAGGCACTCACCGAGTGAGACCATCCTGCGTCTTCCGCATTAAACCGTCGACGCCTCCCCGTCTTTAACCCACCTCTCAACCGTCGGCCAACCGCCCTTCTCCGCATGAGCCTGATCAACGAAGCCCTCAAGAAAGCCCAGCGCATGCGCCACCAGGACCCCGGCGGCCCGGCGGCCAGCCCGGAGGCGGCGACCTCGCTGGCTCCCGCCCCCAGCCAGCCGCTGCGGCGCGGTCAGACGCCGTCGTCCCAAAAGCTGCTGCTCGCGCTCGGTGTTCCCTTGCTCGTGCTGGTCAGCGTCGGCGCCACCTGGTGGCTGCTGCGCCCGATCGAGCCGTCGACGCCGGCCGTTGCCCAGACCCCGGCTCCGGCTGCAGCTCCGAGCTCCGCCATCGCTCCGATCGCCTCCGCACCGACCGCGGCCCCGGCCTCCGCGGAGTCCACGCCGATCGTGAGTCTCCCTGTTTCGACCCCGGCCACGCCGACGTCCGAGGCTCCCGCTGTTGCCCAAGTTGCCGTACCTCCCGCGCCCGTCGCGACGGACGAACCCGTCACCGCCCCGGTCACCAAACTCGCCGTGTCCGAAGCACCGGCGCTGCCGCAGAGCCCGCGGCCCGATCCGCGCGTACACGCCTTCCTCGACACGCTGCGCGTCACCGGCATCCGCTCCTCCACCACCGATCCGCGCGTCTCGATGAACGACCGCGTCTTCCGGCTCAACGACATCGTCGACCGCAACCTCGAACTGCGCATCGTCGGCATTGCGCCCGAGGGCCTCACCTTCATCGACCCGAACGGCGTCGTTTATCAGACCCAGTTCTAGCCCGGCGACGCCAAGGTAAACTTGCGGGCCGGCACCGCCCTCCCACCCGTGCTCACTCATCCGCGGCGAACGCGAGTCCGTTTCCTCCAGGTGCTCGATGGCGGCCTTTTCGCCGTCGCCCTTGGCCTCGCGTACGCCCTGCGCGCGACCTTTCCCTGGCTGAACCTGCCGCCGCTCGAGGAGTTCTCGTACCACCTCTGGCTCTTCCCCCTCGTTGGCGTGCTCGGTCCTCTCATGCTCGCGAGCCAGGGCTTCTACGAACGGCCGCGGCTGACGTCCCGCATCAGCATTATGCTCGTGATCCTGCGCGGCGGCGCCCTCACGACCTTCGCCCTCATCGTCATCGTGTTCCTGCTGCGCGTGCACTTTGCCCGCTCGGTCATTCTGCTCGTCGGCGGCTTCGCCGGCGTGCTCGTGTACGCGCGCCACGAGTTCGTGCGCTGGTTCGAGGAAACGCGCGTCGCCAGCGAGCAGTTCCGCCGGCGCGTGCTCTGGATCGGTCTTCCGGAGGAGAACGCCCGCCTGCGCGCCGCCCTCTCCGCTGGCGAACGCGACCTTATTGTCGACGTCGGCGACCTCGATCCCCGCGCCGCACCGGCCGCGGAGTTGCGCCGGCGCCTGCACGACGAGGGCGTCAACGCCGTCGTGCTCAGCCTCGTCGGACTCGATCCCGCCCTGCTCACGCCGTTGCTTGAGATCTGCGAGCGCGAGGGCGTCGAGGTCATCGTCCGCCCGGGTCTCGGCGCGTCGGCGCCCCACCGCTTCGCCGTCGACCGCCTCGCCGGCGAACCCGTGCTCCACTACCGCGCACAAACCGCCCCGCGCGCCCATCTCGTCGCGAAACGCGTGATCGACCTGTTCGGCGCCGCCGTGCTCGCTGTCGTCTTCGCCCCCGCGATGCTGCTTGTCGCCGCCGCCATCCGACTGAGCTCCGGCGGCCCGGTGGTCTTCAAGCAGACGCGCGCCGGTCTCAACGGCCGCCCGTTCACGCTCTACAAGTTCCGCACGATGGCGGTCGACGCCGAGCGCCGACGCGCCGAACTCGCCTCGCGCAATGAGATGACCGGGCCCGTCTTCAAAGTGCGAGCCGACCCTCGCGTCACCCGCCTCGGCCGCCTCCTGCGCCGCCACAGCCTCGACGAGCTTCCGCAGTTGCTCAACGTGCTGCGCGGCGAGATGAGCCTCGTCGGTCCGCGTCCGCTGCCCGTCGAGGAGGTGGCCCGCTTCGACCGCGACGCCCACCGGCGGCGCTTGAGCGTGCGCCCGGGCCTGACCTGCCTGTGGCAGATCAGCGGACGCAACGACATCGCCGACTTCGAGGACTGGGTGCGGCTCGATCTTGAATACATCGACCAGTGGTCGCTCTGGCTCGACCTCAAGATCCTCGTCGCGACCGTGCCCGTGATGCTCCTCGGCCGCGGCGGCCGTTGACCGGCCCCGGCCGCCCGGTGTCCGGCGAGTCTTTGCCGCCCACGAAGACTGGCGGTTCCCGAGCGCTGCAGGCCGCGTGCCCCCACGCGGCGCCCGGGCTCACGCCGGGAACGAGGCCCCCCGATAACCACGAGCACCCCGGCTACTTCGCGAAAAACTTCTTCACCTTCGCGAGCGGCTGCGTGTTGAGCACCTGCTCCGCGGTGAGGCCGCCCTTGCGGGCCGCGTTCACGCCGGCCCGCACGTGGGCGAGACCGCCGGTCTCGTGGGCGTCCGGGTTGATCGCCGCGAGCACACCCTTCTCCGCCGCCTTTCGCCAATGGCGCCAGTCGAGGTCGAGGCGCCAGGGGCTCGCGTTGAGCTCGATGATCACCCCGTTCGCGGCAGCCGCGTCGATGACCCGGGCGAGATCAACCCGGTAACCCTCGCGACGCAGGAGCAGGCGGCCGGTGGCGTGGCCGAGCATCGTCGCCTGCGGATGCTCGATCGCGCGCACGAGCCGCTTCGTCATGTCGGCCTCGCTTTGGTTGAAGGCACTGTGCACGGACACGACCACGTAGTCCAGGGCCGCCAGCGTGGCGTCGTCGTAGTCGAGGCGGCCATCGGGCAGGATGTCGCACTCGACCCCGGCGAAGACGTGCGTCTTGAAGCGTCCCGAGGCATTCAGCGCGTGGATCTCCTTCACCTGTGCAAGCAGGCGCTCCTCGTCGAGACCGTTGGCCTGGAAGCTCGCCTTCGAGTGATCGGCGATGCCGAGGTACTCCCAGCCCAGGGCCTGGGCGGCCGCGACCATCTCCGCGAGCGTGTTGCGCCCATCGCTGGCGGTCGTGTGGTTATGGAACGCGCCGCGCAGGTCCGCCAACTCGAGCAGACGCGGCGCCTCCGCCTTTTCGGCCGCCTCGATCTCGCCGAGCCCTTCGCGGAGCTCGGGCGGAATGAAATGCAGGCCGAGGTGGCGGAAAAGCTCCTTCTCCGTCTTCGCCGCGAGGCTGTGCTTCTGCCCGGCCTTCTGCTTCGCCGTGCCCTCGCCCTCCGCGGGAACAAGTCCCCACTCCGAAAGGCTGAGTCCGCGGGCGAGCGCGCGCTGGCGCATCTGCACGTTGTGGTCCTTGGAGCCCGTGAAGTGATGCAGGGCGAACGCAAACTGCTCCGCCGGCACGATGCGCAGGTCGGCCTGCAGGCCGCTCTCGAAGCGCACGCTCGCCTTGGTCTCGCCGCGCGCCGTCACCTCCTTCACACCGGGCAGGGCGGTGAACCACGCCACCACGGGCGCCACGTCCGTCGCCGCCACGATGAAGTCGAGGTCGCCCACCGTTTCCAGGCCGCGGCGCAGGCTCCCGGCTGCCTCGGCGGCGGACACCTGCGGCAACGCGCGCAGGCCCTCGACGATGGGCGTCGCCGTCTCCCAGGCCTCCCACCACAGGTGACGCCGTCCGTAGGCCTCCCGGTTGCGGATGCCTTCGAGGATCTTCTGCTGCGACTTCTCCCCGAACCCCTCGAGCCCCGCCACGCGCCCCTCCGTGCAGGCGGCCGCGAGTTCGGACAGGGAGGAGATGCCGAGCTTGTCATGCAGCGCGCGGATCTTCTTCGGACCCAGTCCCGGCACGTCGAGCATCTCCACGAGGCCGGGCTCGATCGAGGCCTTCAGCTTGTCGAAGAACGCGAGCCGGCCCGTCGTGTGCAGTTCCCCGATTTTCTGGGCGAGCGCCTCCCCGATGCCCTTGACCGTGTCGAGCCGTTCCTCGGCGATGAGCCGCGCCAGTTCGGCCTCCTCGATCGCCTCGAGCGCCCGCGCGCCCGCCACGTAGGCCCGGACTTTGAAGGGATTTTCGCCCTTCAACTCCAGCAGCGTGCCGATTTGGGAAAGGATGTCCGCAATCTCGTTCTTGGTCATGGTCGCAAGTCGGAAAGCACGCGCGCAGACGCTCAGGACCGGCTCCGTCGCTTCGCCATGCCGCGCGTCCGCGGCCGCGACGCCTGCTTGCGGTAATCGGTCGTCAGCATGCCCGCGAAGCCCCAGTTCTCCGGATCTATCTCGTCGATGACGATATGGGTGTGCTCGGGCTTCTTGCCCAGGGTGTTGACCAGCGAGGCCGTGATGTCCTCCACGAGCTTCCGCTTCTGCGCGGCCGTGACGCCGTCCTTCGTTATCTTGACGTTTACGTAGGGCATGTCGTCGGACCGTGACACGCCGTCCGCCTTCGCGCAACCACGAGCAGGTGCGGTTCGGGCTTTGCGCCCGGCCGCAGGTCGTGTAACTCCTGCGCATGGCCATGGCCTTCTCCTACGAGCGCACCGTCCACTTTCCCGACACCGACGCGGCCGGTGTCGTCTTCTTCGCCAACTATCTCGCCATCTGCCACGAGGCCTACGAGGAGGCCCTCGCCGCCGCCGGGATCGACGCCCGCACCTTCTTCTCTGACCGCGACGGCGTCGTCCTGCCCATCTCCCGCAGCGAAGCCGACTACCTCCGCCCGCTCTTCGTCGGCGACAAGCTCCGCATCAGCCTGCACCCGGCACGCCTCACCGAACACAGCTTCGCCCTTTCCTACGAACTCGTGAAACGCGGCCCCGCCGACAAACTCGCCGCCCGCGTGCGCACCGAGCACGTCTGCATCCGCGCCGACACGCGCGAACGCACCGCCCTGCCGCCCGCCCTCGCCTCCTGGATCGACGCCACCCAATCGACCTGATTGGCCGCTGTCCGTAACGTTCTGGAGTGCGAAAACTCGCTCAACAGGATTGGGCCACAAAGAGGCACAAGAGGCGCACAAGAGTTCCGGCGATCCCGACCGCTTGTTTTTGCGCTTTTTGAGCCTTCTTGTGGCCGAAAGTTCGGATCGGAGGATTTCTCCTTTGTGGACTCCCTGTCGGAACTCAGGGTCCTCTGTGATCCAAGAAAACGGTTCTCGATGATGTAGAATATGCTGCAAGTTAACCCGCAACCGCACCCCGCAGCGCCGCGCGATTGACCTTGCCGGCTTCGTTGCGAGGCCAGTCCGCGACAGGGACATAACGTTTGGGACGCTTGAAGGGCGCGAGCAGGCCTTCGAGCAACGCATCGACACGCTTCAAATCGGGCGCGGCGCCGGACTGCGGGTAACAGGCCACGACCTCCTCGCCCCACTCCGCATCCGGGACGCCGACCACGACGACGTCGGCGAACTCTCCTGTCGACTGTAGCGCCGCCTCGACCTCCGCCGGATCGACCTTCTCGCCGCCGGTGATCAAAAGGCCGTCCCTCCGCCCCAGCACATGCAACCGACCCGCCTCGTCGAAGCGTCCGAGGTCGCCTGTAGTCCAGGATCCAGCCAGGCGTTCCTCCGGGTGGTATCCACGAAACAAGGACGCCGCATCCACCGAAATGACGCCGTCCGACCCGATCGTGACGCGCGCGTGCGGCAGCGGCCGGCCTGCCCCCCGGGCGCCGGCGAGAAATTCCTCGGGCCGCAGCGCCGTGACCATCGCCGCCGTTTCCGTCAGGCCGTACGAGAAGGCCAGCGGCAGCTCCTTTCGGGCGCCGGCCTCCACCAGTTCCGGCCAGGCCGGTCCGCCACCCACAAAGACGGCCCGGAAGCCGCGCAGCCAGGTCACCGCTTTTTCGTCCGCGAGCAGCCGCGCCAGCTGCGTCGGCACCAGCGAGAGGTAGGCGCGTTCGCCCGACATCGCCGGCCGGTTTCCCGCCAGCAGGGCGCGTCCGTCCCAAGGCCGGTAGGTCCCGCCTGTCAGCACGCAGCGCATCCACGCCATCAGCCCGCTCACATGGTGCAGGGGCAGTACGCCGACCGCGTTGACCGGCCCCTTGCCAAAATGATCCGCGAACCCCTGCACCGCCGCGGCAATCGTCTCCTCGTCGTGCCGCGCGAGCTTGAGCGCGCCGGACGAACCGCCGGTGGGCACGCACAGCCAGCCGCGACCGTCGCGAGGCGCGGGGCGGTCGACGAGCGCGGCAAACTGCGCCTTCTCTCGCGCGCCCCAGACCGGATCCGCGAGAAAAACGCGGCCGCCCGCGGCCACTCCGCGGGAAAACGCCTCCATGAACCTCGCCGGATCGGACTCCGCCACGATGGCATCGCGGGGTTCGCCCACCGACAGGGGCGCCCCAAGCCGCCGGGCTAGCTCAGCGCGGTCCATACGGCCTCCCCGGGATCGACGGACATTTCCTCGGCACGGATGAAGGGCGCCAGCGCCGGCCCGTCGAAGCTCCCGTCGGCAAACAACGGCCACACGCCAAATCCCAGCGCACGCACCTCGCCCGGCCAGCCGAAGGCCGCCCGCAATCCTGCGCGCGCCCCGAGCCGCGTCTCGAGTGCGGAAGAAAAGACGACCTTCGCCGACGCCCGCTCGAGCGCGTCGAGGCACGCGCCCAATCCGCGCACGAGACTTGGCTTCACCACGTAGATTCCCGGCCAGCCCGCCTCCAGCCAGCGTTGCACGTCGCCCGCCCCCGCCAGCGACTCGTCGAGCGCCAGCGGCGTCGGATAATCGGCCGCCAGCCCGAGCAGGAGATCGTCGGCTCCGCGCATATCGGGCGCGATCGGTTGTTCGATGTACTCCACCGGCCAGTCCGCACAACGTTCGAGCCAGCGTTCAGCAATGCGCCGGTCCCAAGCCCCGTTGGCATCGAGCCGGACCTTGGCTCCAGCGGGCAGGCGCGCGAGCAGATCGACGAGCAGGGCGCGTTCGTCGGCGGCGTCGGCCACGCCCACCTTCCACTTGAAGGTGCGAAACCCGGCCTCCGCCAATCCTTCAACTTTCTCAAGGGCCGCGCGCCCGGCCGGCAGCAGGGCCGCCACCGGCAGATAGGCGTGGCGCGCCGGAGCCTCGTCCGTCGCGGCCGCGACCTCGAGCGCGCGCGCCAGAGACCCAAGCTCGGGCGGCACCGCGACGATCGCCTCCGCATCGACCCTGTCGCCAATCCGGCGACACCAGGCCTCGTCCGCCTCCACCGTCTCGCGGCCAAATCCCGCCAGCGGCGCCGCCTCCCCGTAGCCCACGCGACCGTCTTCGCTCTCAAGTCGCACGCAAATGCCTTCGCGTTGCGTCATGACCCCGTGGGCCGTCCGCACCGCCACCCGCAGCGGCAATGCAAACCTCCGATAGGCGAAGCGATACGTCATGGGCGAGCCATGGGAAGAAAACCGCCACGAGGCAAAGTCAACCTCCGCCCCCCGACCTGAGGCGGGCGCCTTTCCCCGCGGCGGGCGCCTCCGGCAAAAAGAATTTGCCCTTATCCGCGGCGGGCTTACTGCGATAGCGGCAACTCATGACCAAGGTTGCCACGTCCTCCTCCGCCGCGCTCGACGCCGATTTCTACCTGCCGGCCGACGCCTTCTTCCGCCAGAGCCTGCCGACCGCGCTCACGTTCGACGACGTCTCCCTCGCGACGCTTTACTCGAACATCCTGCCCAAGGACGCCGACACGTCGACGGCCTTGTCAGAGTCCCTCCGTCTGCAGATTCCGATCGTCTCGTCGGACATGGACACCGTCACCGAGTCCCGCATGGCCATCGCCATGGCCCTCAACGGCGGCCTCGGCCTCATCCACTACAACATGACGCCGAAGGACCAGGTGAAGGAGGTCGCGCGCGTCAAACGCCACATCCACGGCCTCATCCAGGACCCGATCACGGTCACCCCCGAGAGCTTCATTGGGGACGTGCTCGCCATGATCGAGGCCAAGAAGTACGCCTTCTCCACCTTTCCCGTCGTCGACGCCGCCGGCCGGCTCTGCGGCCTGCTCTCCGGCAACCTCGTCAAGGATCGCTACAAGGCCAAGCGCGTCGCCGACGTCATGACCCCGCGGCAGGCCCTGCGCACCGTCCGCGAGAACGCGATCTCCTCCGATCCGATCAACGCCGCCGACGTGTTCTTCACCGAGAACGTCGGCATCAACAAGATGCTCGTCGTCGACGGCGACGACCGCCTGCGCGGCCTCGTGACGAGTTCCGACGTCGAGCGCATCACCAGCGAGGCCCGTTCGCGCCGCAAGCCCGCCCGCGACGGTTCGTTCCGGCTCGTCGTCGGCGCCGCCATCGCGCCCGTGCGCAAGTCCTCTGGCGAACTCGACCGCGACCGCATCGTCGCCCATGTCGGCCATCTCGTCGACGAGGCCGTCGACTGCGTCGCCGTATCCACCGCGCACGGACACACGGCCGGCGTCGGCGACATGGTGCGGCTGCTTCGCGACGCCTTTCCCGACCTCACCATCGTCGCCGGCAACGTCACCAGCGCCGCGGGGGTAGAGTTCCTCGCCGACGCCGGCGCCAATGCCATCAAGGTCGGCCAGGGCCCGGGCTCGATCTGCACGACGCGTGTCGTCGCCGGTGTGGGCATCCCGCAGCTCACCGCCCTCTACGTCTCCAGCCTCGGCGCCCGCCGCAAAGGCGTGAAGATCGTCGCCGACGGCGGCATCACGAAAAGCGGCGACATCGTCAAGGCCCTCACCCTCGCCGACGGCGTCATCCTCGGCGGCCTGCTCGCCGGCTGCCGCGAGGCCCCGGGCGAGATCCTCGAGATCAACGGCAAGGTCTACAAACAGTACCGCGGCATGGGTTCCCTCTCGGCCATGAAGGCCGGCAGCGCCGCCCGCTACGGCCACGACAAGGAGGACAAGACCCGCAAGCTCACCGCCGAGGGCATCGAGGCCCTCAAGGAAGTCAGCGGCACCGCCGACGACGTCCTCGCCAACCTCATCGGCGGCGTGCAAAGCGGCATGGGCTACCTCGGCGCGCCCACGCTCGCCGACCTCCGCGCCAACGCCCGCTACATGCGCGTCAGCCCGGCCGGCCAGAAGGAAGCCGCGCCGCACGACGTGATCGAGGTCTCCACGCGCAACAAGGGCTGAGCGCCGTCCGGCGCCCATGCTGCTCGCCCTGCACAAGCCCTACGGCGTCCTTTCCCAGTTCACGCCGGAACCGGGTTCGCGCTGGCAAACCCTCGCGGGCTTCGGTCTGCCCAAGAACGTCTACCCGCTTGGCCGCCTCGATGCCGACTCCGAGGGCCTGCTCCTGTTGAGCGACGAACCCGGCCTCAACTCCCGCCTGCTCGATCCCCGCCACGCCCACCGCCGCGAGTACTGGGCGCAAGTCGAGGGCACGCCCGGCGACGATGCACTCGCGCGTCTCGCGTCCGGCGTGGCGCTCGACGGCCGCCGCACCCTGCCCGCCCGCGCCTGGCGCTTGGACCCGCAACCCAATCTGCCGCCGCGCGTCCCGCCCATCCGCGTGCGCAAGCATGTTCCCGACACCTGGATCGCCCTCGAACTCGTCGAAGGCCGCAACCGCCAGGTGCGCCGCATGACCGCGGCCGTCGGCCATCCGACCCTGCGCCTCCTGCGTGTGCGCATCGGCGCCTTCCTCCTCGGCGACCTTGCCGCCGGCACCTGGCGCGAAGTGCCCGCCGACGAACGGCCGGCGATTTTCGCCTGAAGAGGTCGCGTACCTACCGACGCAGCCTCGTCCCGCATCCGGAGGCGCGTGCGGCGAAAAAGCGCCGTCTGACTGGCAACCGGAGGCGAATTTGCTTTTGTGACGTGCGTCCGCGCCCCTGGAATCTTAACCACTTAAACGGCTCGCTGCATTGACCCTGCAAGGACCAGGGGTTACACCTTGATCGTTACAGCCGCCCCGCCCCCGGAACGTTCGTCTTACCTCTCATGAAATATACCCTCACCATCAACGACGAGCCGCGCACCGTCGACGTGGCTCCCGACACTCCCCTGCTCTGGGTCCTCCGCGACCACCTCGACCTCGTCGGCACCAAGTTCGGCTGCGGCGTCGGCCAATGCGGTGCCTGCACGATCCACATGAACGGCGTGCCGATGCGCTCGTGCATGCTCCCGGTCTCCACCGTGCCGGGCATGAAGATCACCACGATCGAAGGCCTCTCCAAGAACGGCGATCACCCGCTGCAGAAGGCGTGGTGCGACGAAGACGTCCCCCAGTGCGGCTATTGCCAGGCCGGCCAGATCATGACCGCCGCCGCCCTGCTCGCCAACAACCCCAAGCCCTCCGATGCGGAGATCGACGGCGCCCTCGCCGGCAATCTCTGCCGCTGCGGCGCCTACACCCGCATCCGCCAGGGTGTGAAGAAAGCCGCCGGCCTCACCGCCGGGGCCGTCGCCCGCGTCTGAACCTTTTACCCGATACGATCATGGAAACGCTCACGATGGATCGTCGCGACTTTCTCCGCCTTTCCGGCCTGGCCGGCGGCGGACTCCTCCTCGGCTTCTATATGAAGAACGGCGCCGAGGTTTACGCCGCCAACGCCCCGGCCTCCGGCCTTGCCCCCAACGCCTTCGTCCGCATCGCCCCCGACGGCAAGGTCTTCATCTTCGCCCACAAGCCCGAAGTGGGCCAGGGTGTGCACACCTCCCTCCCGATGATCCTCGCCGAGGAACTCGGCGTCGACTGGCGGCAGGTCGAGGTGCTGTCCACGGACCTCGATCCGAAGTACAACGTCATGCGCATGAGCCAGTCGGCCGGCGGCAGCACGTCCACGCCGACCTGCTACGACCCTCTCCGCCGCATGGGCGCGATGGCGCGCACGATGCTCATCGCCGCCGCCGCCGACCAGTGGAAGGTCGCCGCCGCCGAGTGCACCGCCGTCGACGGCTCCGTGCACCACCGGGCCTCGAGCCGCAGCCTGCCCTTCTCCGCCCTCGTCGCCAAGGCGTCCACGTTGCCCGTGCCCGACGCAGAGTCCGTACAGCTCAAGGACCCCAAGGACTTCAAACTGCTCGGCAAGTGGATCAGCGGCGTGCACAACCCGCAGATCGTCACCGGCCAGCGCCTCTTCGGCCTCGACGTGAAGGTCCCGGGCATGAAGTACGCCGTGTACGAGAAGTGCCCCGTCTTCGGCGGCAAGGCCCTCAGCGCCAACCTCGACGAGATCAAGGCCCTGCCGGGCGTCGTCGACGCCTTCATCCTCGAGGGCACGCCCAACGTTCGCGGCCATGTCGCCGGCGTCGCCATCGTCGCCAACTCCACCTGGGAGGCCATCACCGCACGCCGCCAGCTCCGCGTCACCTGGGACGAGGGCCGCTTCGCCAACCAGAGCTGGAGCGGTTTCACCCAACAGGCCAGGGAGCTCGCCACTCAGGCGGGCAACTCCCTGCGCAAGGACGGCGATGTCTCCGCCGCCTTCCGCGGTGCCGCCAAGGTCGTCGAGGCCGAGTATTCGTATCCGTTCATCTCCCACGCGACCCTCGAGCCGATGAACTGCACGGCCGAGGTCAAGGACGGCAAGGTCGTCCTCTGGGCGCCCACGCAGAATCCCGCCTCCGGTCAGACGCTCGTCTCCGAAGTGCTCGGCATCCCGCGCGAGAACATCACCGTCCACATGATCCGCGGCGGCGGCGGCTTCGGCCGGCGCCTCATCGGTGACTTCATGGCCGACGCCGCGGCGATCGCCCAGCGCGCCGGCATGCCCGTCAAACTCACGTCGACGCGCGAGGACGACATGCGCCACGGCATGCTCCGCCCGGGCGGCTTCCACTTCCTCAAGGGCGGCGTCACCGCCGCCGGCAAGATCGCCGGCTGGCAGAGCCACTCGGTGACCTTCTCGGCCGGCGGCCAGGTGGGCAGCGGCGGCGGCCTCAACGCCAACGAGTTCCCCGCCCGCTTCCTGCCCAACTTCCAGAGCGCGCAATCAGTCATCGAAACCAACATTCCCATGGGCCCCTGGCGCGCCCCGGGCAGCTGCGTCTTCTCGTGGGTCATCCACAGCTTCATCGACGAACTCGCCCACGCCGCCGGCAAGGATCCGTACCAGTTCCGCATGGACCTGCTCGGCACGGCCGATGTGGTGGGTGGAACGCAGGAGACCGGTCCGGCCTACGCCGCCGGACGCATGCGTGATGTACTCAAGCTCGCCGCCGACAAGATCGGCTGGGGCAAGAAGCTGCCGCGCGGCCAGGGCCAGGGCATCGCCTTCCACTTCAGCCATCGCGGCTACGTGGCCATGGCCGCCGAAGTCACCGTGTCCCAGGCCGGCGCCGTACGCGTCGACCGCGTGGTCGCCGCCTGCGACGTCGGTTCGCAGATCATCAACCGCTCCGGCGCCGAACAGCAGATCGAGGGCTCGGTCGTCGACGGCATGAGCGCGATGTGGGGCCAGGAACTGACCATCGACCGCGGCCGCGTCGTGCAGGGCAACTTCGACGTGTACCCGCTCCTGCGCATGCAGGACGCGCCGCCCATCATCGAATCGCACTTCGTGCTCTCCGACAATCCGCCCACGGGCCTCGGCGAACCCGTGATCCCGCCGGTGCCGCCCGCCATCTGCAACGCGATCTTCGCCGCCACCGGCAAGCGCGTCCGCACGCTGCCGCTCGTCCGCAACGATCTCCGCTGGACCTGAGGTCCAGCGCTGTCCCGGCCGCCACCCGCGGTCCATGAGAAGCCGGAGGCCCTCCGCCTCCGGCTTTTTTGTGTCCGCTTATTCGACGGGGCGGCGCTCGTACTCGTCGGGAAACGGATTCAAGTCCGGCCGCGGCGGCAGTCCCTTCCCGGCGGCCCGGCCCTTGGGCTCCTCCCAATCCTCCTGCCGGCCGAGTGCGGTCAGGTCGAGCAGCGCATAACTTCCGGTGACCTCTCCGCCACGCCCGTAGGTCGAATAGGTGTGATAGACATCGCCGTCCTTGCGCAGAAAACAACTGATGCCGGGTAGATCGTAAGGCTGGTCGGGATTCTCCAGATAGTAGGAGGTCCCCGCCTTCGCGTGCTCTTCGGCAGTGCGGTAGTTGTAGGCAAGCGGCGCCACCGACGCGTCGATGGTCACGCCGAAGTCGACGTTAAAGGACGTGCCGGCCGACGAGTACCACGGCAGGCTCCAGCCCATGCGCCGCTTGAAGGGAAGAATCTTCGCAAGCGGTGCGCGCGACACCAGCACGAGCGTTGTGTTGCGCGCCTTCAGCACGTTCGTCTGCCCGCGTCCCACCTCGTCCACCCACCCCGCGCACCCGCGGCAGGGTTCGTCCAAGGGTTCGCCTTTCTCCCAGTGCCACATGAAGTGATAAACGATCAGCTGGCGGCGCCCGTCGAAAAGGTCGCCTAGCGACCGCGGACCGTCCGGCGCCGCGAAGACGTAGTCCGCGTCGACGCGCACCATCGGCAGCTCGCGCCGGGCCTGATTGAGCCGGTCGCGTTCGCGCGTGAGGGCCTTCTCGCGCTCCAGCAGCGCAAGCCGGTTTTGGAGCCAGTCTTCGCGGGGAGCGACCCGCGGGTAGTTCAGGACTTCGTTGGGAGCATGCATGGGCGGAGAAAGGAAGACGACATTCCTTCAACGAACGACCGCGCCCCTTCCGGACACCGTTCCGAAGATCGGCGACGCACTCCACCCGGAAACACGTTCCGGCGACGCCTCGTCTCGCTGCGTTGACCGCACGTCCCGAGCCGCCAGTCTCCCCCCGTTTCTCCATGCCAAACCGCGGTGTCATCCCCGTCCTTCTTGCGCTTCTCGCCTGGCCCTGCCCGGCCCGCGAGACAGCCCCACCCGCGCCCAAGCCGTGGGAAACCGCCGCTTGGACGCTCGAATCCGGCCTGCTCTGGGGCGTCGGCAACAACACGCCCCTTCCCTACCGGCTCGTGCCCACGCAACTTTCGTGGCGCTCGGCCGAGGCCTTCGTCCGCCCGCTCTCGGACGGTTCCCGGCTGATGATCCGGCATCGCTTCACCTTGCTCGCCACCTGGGTGCAACAGGGCCCGGAGTCGCGCTATGTCGGCGGTGCCGCCTCGCCCTCGATCGAGTGGTGGAACCCCGCCGGCACCTGGTGCCTCTTCGGCGGGGCCGGCGGCGGCGCGGGCTGGATCGATGCGCGCAGCGTGCCGGGCGGACAGGGTCAGGACTTCACCTTGAACTGGTTCCTGCGCGGCGGCATCGAACGCGTCACGCGGAAGGGTGCCGTGCTGTCCGCAGGTCTGATGTTTCAGCACCTCTCGAACGGTGGCCAAACCGACCCGAATCCCGGCATTGACGCCCTCGGCTTCACACTCGGTTATTCTTGGCGTTTTTAGCACGCAGCATGTCCGTCGCCTCCACGTCGCTTCCTCCTCTGCGCATCGCCCTGGGCTCCGACCAGGAGGCGGCCCTCGATCCGGGCCTGCCGCTGATTGCCGGCTCGACGCGCGAACACCTCTTTGGCGACCTGCAACCCGAGGGGCAGGCAGGCGACCTGCACATCTTTCGCGATGAGCACTGGCTCGTGGGCGCCGCCTCCGTGCCGCCCGCGCCCGGTCTCGAAACCGCCACCCTCAGCCTGTATCGTTCGATCCTTTCGGCCTGCGCCGGCCACCGCCTGACCCGCATCTGGAACTACGTTCCAGCAATCAACGCGCCGGGTCCCGGCGGACTCGAAAACTACCGCGCCTTCTGCCGCGGACGTTCCATCGCCTTCGAACAACACCTCGGTCCGGAGTTCAAATCGCAACTCCCGGCCGCCTCGGCGGTGGGGTGCCGAAGCGACCGCCTGACCGTGATCTTCGCCGCGAGCCGCGCCCCGACGCGTCACGTCGAAAACCCGCTGCAGGTGCCTGCCTACGACTACCCTCCGGAATACGGTCCGCGCGCCCCGAGTTTCGCGCGCGCCACGCTGGTCGGGGAAGTTCGCCCATCCGCCGTCTTCATCTCCGGGACCTCTGCCGTGCGCGGGCACGCCACGATCGCTCCGGAAAGCACGCCCGCCCAGCTCGCCTGCACCCTCGAAAACCTGCGCGAGCTCTCCCTCGTCTGCGGCCTCGGGACCGACCTCGGCGCCGGGCGCGGATTCCGCCGCCACTTCAAGGTCTACCTGCGCCATGTCGAAGACCAGCCGGACGCCGAAACCGTGCTGTCCCAAGGCCTGCTGCGCCCCGGCGACGAGGTCTCCTACGTCCAGTCCGACATCTGCCGGGCCGCCCTCAACATCGAGATCGAGGCCTCGTTGTTCGCCTGAGCCCGCCTGCCCGCGGCTTGCGCCCCGCCCCGGATTGCGCGACGCTTTCCGGCCATGGCCAAGATCGTGAACTTCGAAACCTCGTCCGCGCCCGAACCCGGGCCCGACTTCGCGGCGCTCGTCGGCAGCCTGCAACATCTCGCGGGCAGCGCCGTCGAACTCTCCTCGATCGACGACCGGCCGCTCTACGGCACCACGCTCTACATTGCCACGTGCAACCTCGACACGCGGTTCGGTCCGTTCCGCGCCTACATCTTCCAGGACATCATCGACAAGCACTACATCATCGCCCTCGCCCACGGCGACATCGCCCAGGCGAAGACCCTTTACACGCGTCTGCACTCCTCCTGCGTCACCAGCGAGACCCTGCGGGGCTGCGACTGCGATTGCGTGCAGCAGCTCGAGGGCGCCTTCAAGGTGATCTCCGCCAAGGGCAGCGGCATCCTTTTCTACCTCATGCAGGAAGGCCGCGGCGTCGGCTACGTCGGCAAGTCGCGCGACCGCATGCTCGTGCAGGCCTCCCTCGACCAGGTGTCGACCTTCCAGGCCTACGCCGCCATGGGCCTGCACAAGGACCACCGCAACTACGAGAACATCTCGCATATCTGCCACCTGCTCGGCCTCAAGGCGTCGTTCATCGTGCTCACGAACAATCCCGACAAGGTCGAGGCGTTGCGCTCGCAGGGCATCGTGGTCGCCGGCACGGAGACGCTCGAGTTCGAACCGTCGCCCTTCAACCTCGCCTACCTCACATCGAAGGCGGCCGGCGGACACATCCTCACACGCCCCGCCGAGACCAAGGTCCGCCGCGCGCTTCCACCGGAACCGGTCGTGCCCTTCAAGCCGCACGCCCTGCCCGATGCGAAGCGCTTCATCTACTCGGCCAGCTATTTCCTGCCGATGAAGCCCGTCGACAACGACATCTTGCTCTCGGAGGACCAGTTCAAGGACCTCTTCAGCAAGCAGTCCGTCGACCGCTACATGGCCGGATCCAAGCCACTCGTCCTCGGTTATCAGCTCATCCGCAGCAACCGGTTCTTCGTGAAGATCAACCCGGACAACCTCGCCTACTTCAAGGAGGACAATCCGCACGATCCCATCGTCGACCTTCTGACCACGCCGTACTGGTTCCGCGTCCACGTTTATTACGATCTCGTGACCACGCAGGAGTTCGTCGTCCTCACCCACGGCAAGCCGCGGCCGCGCGACGTGCCTGTCGTGCGCCTGCAGAGCGAATCGCTCTTCAACCGCTTCCCGCTTCGCACCGTCGAGAACCGCGACAAGTTCAAGCAGTCGGTGAAGCACATCGTCACCTACGGCGTCGGCGCCATCCAGCTGATCCATAACGACGGCCGCGGCGCCGGCTTCGGCGCCTACGCAACCGATCTCATGCTGGGCGAGAGCGGCCACGCCGACTCCAGCGACGAGGCCTACCGCCAGATCGGCGTCGGCTACGACAGCCGCGACTACGACGCCTCCATGGTGCTGCTCCGCCACCACCTCCCGAACGAAAAGATCCAGATGGTCATGAACTCGCCCTGCAGCCTCGTGAAAAAGCCCGAATACGCCGAGGCCCTCAAGGCCCACAAACTCGACGTCGAAAAGTGGATCTTCCTAGACGACGAAACCGTCGGAGAATGACCGGCGGCGGAGCCGCCGGAATGACGAATTCCAAATGACGAATGACGAAGGGCGCAGGCCGATGATCCGCGGTGCCCACCACGCCCCAGCCCGCATGTTTCGCCAGAACCGTCCTGGCGTTCCGCAAGGATTACGTAGGAGCGGCTTTACGCCGCGATTAATTCAATTCGCATGCCATCGCGGCGTAGAGCCGCTCCTACCACCGCACTTTTCGTCAGGTGAACGATGCGGGATAGCCTTCATTCGTCATTCGACCTTCGTCATTGGTCATTCGCGAGCGTAGCGAGCGCCATGGATCCCCTCGGACACGAGCTTCTCGCCGAACGGCTTGCGCGCATTCCGGTCATACTTGCGGACATGCTCGCGCGCGGGCCGCGTCCGCTGGGCGCGACAACCTTGCAGGCGCGCCGCTTCATCGTCACCGGCACCGGCAGCTCCGAGGCGCACGCACGTTACCTCGCGATGCTGCTCAACCTGCACACCGACCGGGCCGCGTCCTACCTGCCGCTCTCCGGTTTCGTCGATTCACCCCCGGGGGCCTTCGACGGCAAGACCCTCGTGGTCTTTAGCCAAGGCGTCTCGCCCAACGCACAGATCGCGCTGCGCCAGCGGCATCGTTTTGCGCACACCGTCCTGTTTTCAGCCACGAATCCGGACACCGCGCGCGCCGCGGGCAAAGCCGATCGCGCCGCGCTGCTCCAGGCGATTCTCGACGACGGCGGCGAACTCATCGAATTCCCGCTCGCGGAAGAATACACCACGTTGATTCGTTTCGTCGGCCCGCTCGCCGGCTACCTCGCCTGCCTGCAGTTCGCCGCGCAGTTTGCCTGCTGCCGGTTTCGTCCGCCCGGCGCCGCTGAGATCCTGCCGCTGCTCGAGACGCCCCCGCCCGCAGATCTGCTCGACGCCATGCTGCGTTTGCCGAGCGCGTTCTCGCAGGGCTTCAACCTCGTCACGGCCGCACCGATTTCCGACTTCGCGCAGAACCTCGCCTGCAAGTTCATGGAAGGCCTCTTCTGGCCCTGCCCGCCGATCAGCGACTTCCTGCAGTTCGCCCACGGTCCCTTCCAGCAGATGACCGCGCACCCGCATCCGGTGGTCATCCTCCAGGGAGGCACCGCCGCAGAGGCCGAGTTGGTCACGCGCAGCGTGCGCATGCTCCGCGAAGTCGGACTGGGCGCCTTCGTCGTGCGGGTAGACGCACCGGCGCTCACCTCGATCTTCGGCTTCGAAGCTTCGCTCAACGCCCTCGTTTTCTCCGTCATGCGACACCTGCGCATCGACCAGGTCAACTGGCCCGGCAAGGGACGCGACGACCTGCTCTACGGGTTCTGCCCCGACGCCTGACCTCACAGGTTCTCCCGCAGAGACGCCGCGCGATGCAAGGATTGCGCAGGAGCGGCTTTACGCCGCGATGGCTGGCAGACGGTGTTCATCGCGGCGTAAAGCCGCTCCTACTCCCACACCTTTCTCTGGTGAAACCTGCAGGCCAGAGTTTTGTGCATTTTGAGCCTCTTTGTGGCCAGAATCTTGTCGCTTGAACTCGGGCTGCGGCAGCGCCGCGCTGCCGGGATGCCCCTCAGCCGCCCGCCGCCGGGGGCTCCGGCGCCGGTCCGGCCGCGGGCTCGGCCGTCTTTGTCTTCGGCGGGCCCACGAGCACACTGAGCTGCTCCTGCACGGCGATGAAGAACTCCGGGCTGAGCTCGCCGACCGGCACCTCGTAGAGCGTCTTGGTCTTCGCGTGCTCGTAGACGTTGCGTGCCCCATCCGTGCTGCGGCCCTTCGGACGGATCAGCTTCTTGCGCTCCAGCATGAGCGCGAGGAACTGGACGAGGCGCGTGTTCTCCTCGCTGAGCTCGCTGGCCGGATCGGCCAGCGTCAGGAAGAGCGACTCCGCCGTGAGCTTCAGCTCGCGCTCGGGATTCTCGCCCGCCTTCCGCGGTTTGAACACATGCAGCCAGCGGCAGGCCACGAAGCCGGGCGCAGCGAATTCCGCAGCCGCCGTCTCCAACACGTCGTAGCGCATCACTTCGCCGGTGGACTCGTTGCGCACCAGGTGGCTCAACACACGCTGACCTTCCTCGAACCGCTGTCCGGTGATGAAGCAGGTCTGCGCGAGCGGCTGCAAATTCAGATCCATAGGCTTTCTTGTTTACTTTGCCCCCCCTGCGACGCTAGCAAATTTGCGCACCGCACGCATGAACGGACGCCTTATCGCCATCGGCGACATCCACGGCTGCCATCAGGAATTTGCCGAACTCCTCGAACAAGTCGCACTCACGAAGGACGACCAGCTCATCCTCCTCGGCGATCTCGTGAACCGCGGACCGGACAGCAACCGTGTCATCGACCTCGCCCGGCAGCACAAGGCGCTCTCCCTGCTGGGCAACCATGAGTTGCGGTTGCTTAATTTTCGAAAGACCAAGGACACCGCCTTCATCAAGGAAACCGATGAGCAGACCTACGCGAAGCTGCGCCCCGAGGACTGGGCCTACCTCGAGGCTATGCCGCTCACGCACTACGTCGAGGAGCTCAACACCGTCTTCGTCCACGGCGGCTTTCTCCCCGGCGAGCCCTGGCAGAAGCAGCCGGCACAGGTGGTCACGCGTATCCAGGTCGTGGATAAGGAAGGGCGTCCGCGCAAGCGGGCCGACAGCGAGGACTCGCCACCGTGGGCGGACCTCTGGAGCGGTCCGCCCTTTGTCGTTTATGGGCACACGCCACGGCCCGACATCTACAAGCTCAAGTGGTCCGTCGGCATCGACACCGCCTGCGTCATGGGCGGCCACCTCACCGCCTACATCCTGCCGGAGCGCCGCTTCGTGCAGGTGAAGGCCCGGCGGAAGTATTTCCCCTGATACGATGACCTCCCCTGCCCGCCCGTCGTCCGGCCTCCTGCTCCTCTGCGTCGACATGCAGCCGTCCTTTCTCGCCGCCATGCCCGCCGGACGCGACGTCCTGCGCCGCTGCCAGTTCGCCGTCGCCGCGGCGCAGGGACTCGGCCTGCCGGTCGTGTTCACCGAGCAGGTGCCGCAGAAACTCGGCCCGACCTCGCCCGAACTCCTGGCGCTCGCACCCGGGGCTCCGCAGCTCGGCAAAGCCACCTTCTCCGCCCTCGCCGACGACGGGATCCGCGACGCCGTCCGTGCACACGACGCCGACCACCTCCTGCTCTGCGGCATCGAAACGCCGGTCTGCGTCTACCAAACCGCCCTCGACTGCCTCAACGAACAGTACCAGGTCACGGTGTTCGCCGACGCCGTGGGCGGCCGCCGCGCCGACGACGGCCGCATCGCCCTCGAGGCCCTCGCCCGCAGCGGCGTGCACGTGCTGCCTTCGGAGGCGGTATTCTACGCGATCCTCCGCGACGCGCACCATCCGTTCTTCAAGGAGTACACGCGACTGGTGAAGACCTATGGTTGATGGTTTCGAGTGCGGCGCCCGCATCGCCGCACTCCAAGTTCTCCAGGCCGCCTCTCTCACCTGATGAAAAGTCTGGAGGTAGGAGCGGCTTTATGCCGCGATGAATGCCGTCCGCCAGCCATCGCGGCGCAAAGCCGCTCCTACGCAATCCTCGCAGAACGCTACGTCTGCGGTGCAAGACAGGCGTTAGCCGGCCAAACGGACGCCCTTGCGAGAAGAGGGATTGAAGGCATTCGCTTGTTTCGCCACACCCGTCCTCATGCCTGACACCCCCCCTCTGCTGCCCGTCCGCGATCTCAAGAACCTCGAGGGCGGCCGGCCCTTCGCCAGCGTGTTCCTGCTCAAACGGGTGACCGTAAAGACCGCCTCCAACGGGAATCCATTTCTCTCCCTCGAGCTCGGGGACCGCACGGGCAGCTTCGGGGCCACCCTGTTCGGGGATCACCCCCAGTTCGACACCCTGAAATCCCTCGCCGACGGCGCGGCGCTGCGGGTCGAGGGCAAGGTCGATTTCTTCAACAACCGCCTCTCCCCCAGGCTCAACACGCTGATCCCGTTGACCGAAGGGGAACTCGCCGCCCCCGGCTTGCTCGACAACCTCGTCGAACTCGCACCGGAAGACGCCGAGGCGATGTGGACGGAGTTCCAAGGCTACATCGACGGCATCGGGCACGACGAGATCCGCATGACGACGCGCGCGGTCTTCGAGGAGATCGGCGAAGCCTTCCGCAGCGCGCCCGCGGCCGTGGCCATGCACCACGCGTACCGGCACGGTCTGCTCGAACATACCCTGCGCATGGCCCGCGCCTGCAAGGCTCTCCTGCCGCTCTATCCCGAAGTCGACCCCAGCCTGGCGATGGCCGGTATCCTTCTTCACGATACGGGCAAGGTCATCGAGTACGAGGGCGCCCTCGTCACGAAACGCAGCCGCCGCGGCATCCTGCAGGGGCACGTCGTCCTCGGCTATCAGCTGGTGCGCAAGGCCGGGTTGAAGTCACGCCTCGACGCCGACCGGCTCGAACGCCTCGAACACATCGTGCTGAGCCACCAGGGCGAACCCGAGTGGGGCGCCGCCGTTTATGCCGCCACGCCCGAGGCCGTGTTCGTTTCCATGATCGACAACCTCGATGCCAAGATGGGCATGGTCCAGCGCGCCCTTCGCCAGGCCGTCGAGGGCGAAGAGTTCTCGGAACGCCTGCCGGGCTTGAACGGATCCCTGCTCACGCGGAAGCTGGAGTGAGTTTGCCCTGAGAGGACGGACACTCTGGTCCGTCCTGTCTTGCTCGTTCTCTCAGGATCCGACAGATCAGACGGATCCGTCGGATCTGTCCGATCTGTCGGATCTGTCGGCGAGAACGAGAAAGAGAACGATCACGAGAACGATGTCGGCCGGGACGGACAGGAGTGTCCGTCCTCCCTGGCCCGCATATTTCACTGAGCGCCGACACAGAGGCCACAGAGGAGAGATCCTCCAATCCGAACGTTCGGCGCGGCGTTGGGCCGGATGTCGTCCGCCGAAGATTCTACGCACACCGTGTGGCCTCCCGCTGCCTCTGTGTCTGGGCTCAGTGTACTCTGTGAAACCGGTCTTGGCCTTATTTGTGGTGAGATTTGCGGGCTAGGGCGATCACCGGGCCACTTCGACCGTCGACGAGAGGTGACGGCGGAAGTTTTCGAGGCGGTGGAAGGTGAGATAGTTCGAGTTGTGCTGGTTATCGGCCCCGCCGATGCCGTCGTCGAAGGCCGTGCGCGAGACGGCGATGAGGTCGTCGCCTTCGAAGTCCCAATCGACGTATTGGAAACCGTGCGACGCGGTGTTGGCGTGGTACAGCGCCACGTGGTGCGGCGTCCAGGTGCGCAAATCGGGCGAGGACATGAGCACGGCAGCGTTGCGGATGCGTTCGACGTTGCCGCCGGCGTGCGCCGGCAGGATGGCGTTGGCGATCGTCCAGTAGCGTCCGTCGCGAGGATCGCGGCGGATGACGAATTTCTTGCAGCCGCCGGGGAAGTCCACGAAGTCGCGGGCCGGATCGAAGGTCGCCGTTTTCCCGTCCGCACTGATACGCACGATGGACGCCTTCTCCGGCACGTCGCGGAAGTCGGTGCGCAGCACGTTGACGATGTTGCCCTCGGGATCGACCACGGCGTTGCCTTCCAGCCAGCCGCCGAATTTGCCGTCGAGATAGGTCGGGTCGTGCGGCAGGGCGTTGGAGGCGGTCCAGCTGGAGGCCTTCAACAGGTCCGCGTCGACCGGCGCCGAGAGCATGAAGGCCCGGAACATCCGGCCCCAGCGGTCGCCGCCCTTTTCATCCTCCATCGCGCGCCAGATGCGGCCGTTGTGGATGACCACGGGCATCGGCGCCGTGTGATAGGAGATGTCGGGGAACAGCAGGCCGCTGTTCTCGTCCTTCGGCTCCGTCCAGGTGCGCCCGCCATCAGTGGAGCGTCGGATGACACAGTGGCCGAAGCGATGGCCGGCCGTCGTGCCCATGAGGTAGACGGCGCCGCGATGATAGAAGATATTGGCCCAAAAGGAGCCCTCGATGCGGCTGATTGGCTCCCAGGTGTGTCCGCGGTCTGCGGAACGGTACACGCGGGTCACGGCCTTGGTCTTTTCCGTGCTGCCCGGACCGAACTCGTCATGCTTGGCCAGATACGTGCCGTCGGGCAGTGCGACGATGCCGGCGGAACCGAGGAAAATGCGGGTCGACTTCGGGCTGTGCGCGATGACCACGCCCGGCACCTTCGAATGATCGGGAACGGCGGACTGAAGAAGCGCGGCGAGCAGAACGAACGCACCGAAGGTAGAGACAGTTTTCATAGAGGATCTGGGAGGACGGACACTCCTGTCCGTCCGGATTGGGTCTATTCCCCAACGCAGTCGAAGAAGGGAAGATAACGAAGGCGGGAACGATCTCGAACGGGGACGGACAGGAGTGTCCGTCCTCCCGGTCAGATCTTGGTCGGATCGATGACGGCGTGGCGGATACGCTCGCGTTTCCAGGTGTAGGTCACGTGGACGCGGCCGTCGCGGGTTTGGATGATGGCCGGATAGGAGTATTCGCCGGGTTGATCTTCGAGCACGATGGCATCCTTCCACGTCTCGCCGTCCGTCGACACAGCGATCGTGAGGGGCGTGCGTCCGCGCTCGACCGGGTTGTAGATGAGCAGGTGGCGGCCGTCCTGGAGGGTGACGGCGTCTGTGCCGGAGCTCGGGTTCGGAAGGCTGGTGAGTTTGAATCCTCCCCAACTGAGGCCGCCGTCGTTCGAACGCACCTCGAAGAGGCGGCCCTGGCGCGTGCGGCCGAGGGCCAGCAGGCGGTCGCCGCCGAGGAGCAGGATGCTCGGTTGGATGGCGGAGACGTCGACGCCGTCGTTCACGTAGGGCGTGGCCGTCCAGACGACGCCGTTGTTCACGCTACGCTCGAAGTACACGCGCCAACGGCTCGGATTCGTGGGCGTCTCGATACTCGTCGGCGAAAGGATGGTGCCGTTGGCCAGTTGGACCGGCTTGTTCTTGATCGGGCCGAGCATGTTGGCGGGCAGGCGCTCGGGCTTGCTCCAGGTGCGGCCGTCGTCGGTGGAGGTCATGAACATGCCCCACCAGGTCTGCGGGGTCGGGCCGACCTTGTAGTACAAGGTGAGCGGACCGCCGCGCGGCTGGAAGAGCACGGGGTTCCACGTCGGATGGCGCGTGCCGTCGGTCTGGAGGCCGTTGGCGACCTCGACTCCGGGCGACCAGCGTCCGTTCTGCAGGCGCGCCACCCAGATGCCGACATCGGGGTGCTTCTCGTGCGTGCCGCCGAACCAGGCGGCCAGCATCGCGCCGCTCTCGGTCTCGACAATGGTCGAGGCATGGCAGGACGGATACGGTGCCTTCTCGTACACGAATTCATGTTTCAACACAGCCGGGTGGGCGGCGAAGACCGAAGATACGGCGACGGTCAACGAGGTCAGGAGGGGCAGGAGCAGGGATTTCATGGGATAAACGAAGAGTGGCGGCTCAGAACGCGGGCGGGACATCGACGACGAAGATCTGATCGAAACGCCCCGCGGGGCCTTCGACGGGGCGGGTAAAGGCAACGCGGTCACCTCGGGGCGAATACACGCTGGCGAAGGGACGCGGGGCAAAGGCCGGATCGGCCGGCTTGGCGGTAAGGCGCACGGTCGCGCCCGTGGCAGCGTCGGCCACGCACACGCTGCCATCCATGACAAAGGCCAGACGGCGCCCATCGGGACTCCACGTGAAAGCGGAAGCGACATCATGGGCATTGCGCGTGACCTGACGCGGCGCACCGCCCGTGGGCGAGACCGTCCAGACCTGCACGACGCCGACGTCGTCCTTCATGAGAAAGGCGATCGCGGAACCGTCCGGCGACGCCCGCAGCCAGTGACGGGGCGCAGAGGCGACCCCGCGATGAGGGCGATCCTCGGTGAACGTGAGACGCCGCTGCGCCGTGCCGCGCGGTGGCGCCGGACGACGCGTGGCCGTACCCTGCAGCGGGGCGTCGCCCGCAGCGGTGAGGTCGTCCGGCAAGTCGACCACAAAGACCTCGGCGTGCGACGTGCCGTCGCGCGCGGCAACGGTGCCTTGGAAGGCGAGCGCCCGCAGCTGCCGCGAGCCGTCCGGGCGACGGTAGCCGTTCGTGCCGATCCAGCCCTCTTCGCAGGCGCGAGAAATCTCATCCGAGCCCGGTTTCGGCACGTTCACGGTTCGCGTGACGAGCACCGAGAACCATTCGCCGTCGTGGTTGCGCGCGTGATCGGCGCTCACCCGCACCGGACCGGCGGGCACGGAAACGCCGAGGTTGCGTTGGTTGAAATCGTGGAGCGCGGAGGACTCCGTGCCGAGGCGGGCGAGCACCTCGTCGTCGTAGGTGAAGCTGACGGCCTGGCCGTCCGGACTGTAGACGTGAACGTGGGATCCCCCGCGGAGGGCGCCGGGCACCCGGCGCGTGCCATAGTTCATCGCGTCGAGGTTGCGTGCCCTACCCGGCTCGGCCGCATCGACCCAGGTGCCGCGGCGGCGCGTCATACCGTAGGACCAGGCCTCGTTCGGATGTTCCGGACCGTGAATAAAGATATAACGATCCTCGCGCGGATGTACGGTGACAACGCCCACGTTGGCGCGGTCGCGCGCCTCGTAGAGAATCTCCACCGCGCCGGAGTCCACGTTGACGCGCTCGATGGTCGTGCCGGTGAACTGGTCGTCGCGGACGCGGGTGTCGTAGGCGATCCACCGCCCGTCGGCGGACCAGACGTTGACGTTGGTGAGGACGTGGCCCCGCGCATCGCGGGTGAGCTGGCGTTCGGCGGCGTTCATGGGGGCGACGGGGAGAAGCAGGGCGAGCGACGTCAGGCCGAGAGCGCCCCACGGACGCCCCCGGGAGGACGGACACTCCTGTCCGTCCTTCTGAGCTTTCCGCCTCCGTGACGAAGTGCGTCCAAACCCGACGGACAGGAGTGTCCGTCCGCCCAGGGGGGCCGGCTTGGGGGCGGGTGGAGGCATGATGGCGGACGAACGCAAGACGCCTAAGCGCGGGACTTCGGTTTCGGTTGCAGGAAGGTGGTGACGGCGAGGCCGGTGACGAGGATGGCGGCGGTGCCGAAGACAATGATGAGGAAGCCGTGGAAGGGACTCTTCATCGCGTCGGGCAGGCTGGTCAATTTGGGCGACAGCGTCATCCAGAGAATCACCAGAACGCCCACGCCCACACCGGCCAAGGCCGCGCGGCTGGGCACGCGTTTGGAAATGAACCCGAGGAGGAAGAGTCCGAGGGTGCCGCCGCCGAAGATGCCGGCGAGCATCCACCAGGCATCGAGGGCGCTCTTCACCTTGGTCATCGCGAGTCCGATCACGGTGCCGAGTACGCCGCAGACCAAAGTGACGATGATCAGCATGCGCATGGACTCGCGCTCGGTCGCGGTGCGGTTGAAGTAGCGGTTGTAGTAGTCGGTGACGATGATGGTCGCCGACGAGTTCAGGCTGCTGGAAACCGTGCTCATGGCCGCCGCGAAGATCGAGGCGATGAGCAGGCCGGTGACACCGGGCGGCAGCACGGTCACGATGAAATACGGGAAGACCGAGTCGGCGCGGGCCGGATCGCGGTACTCCGCCGGGAGTTGATCGGCATGCACCGTGTAGTAGGCAAACAAGGCCGTCCCGATGAAGAAGAAGACCGCCGAGAGCGGGAGGTAGAGCAGCCCGCCCATCCAAACGCTCTTCCGCGCCTCGCGGTCGGAACTCGAGGCGATGTAGCGCTGGATGTAGTTTTGATCGATGCCGAAATTCTGCAGGTTGATGACGACGCCGTAGAGCAGGACGACCCAGAAGGTCGAGGTCGCAAGGCTCGGCCCGAAGCTGCCGAGGCTGAATTTGTCGTTCTCGGCGGCAATGGCGAAGAGTTGCGAGGGGCCTTCCGGAAGTCCGAAGACCATCAACGCCGCACATGCGAACGCTCCGACAATCAGGACCAGCGTTTGAATCGCGTCGGTCCAGATCACGGCCACGATGCCGCCGATGAAAGTGTAGAGGGTGACAGTGATGCCGGTCGCGATGATGATCCAGCGGATGTCCCAGCCGAGCAGCACGTTCATCGGCAGCGCCATGAGGTACATCACCGCACCCATGCGCACGATCTGCGTGGCGAGGTAGCAGGCGCTCGCGTACATGCGCGCCCAAGGTCCGAAACGCTCCTCAAGATGCTGGTAGGCGGAGATGTGCCCCTCCTTGCGGTAGAACGGGAGAAACCACTTCACCGCAATCCACGTCGCGAGCGGGAGCGCGAGACTGAAGACGAAGGGATTCCAATCGCCGCTATACGCCCGGCCCGGCAGCGCGAGGAAGCTGATGCTGCTCACGTAGGTGCCGAGGATCGACAGGCCGGTCAGCCAGCCGGGCAGGCTCCGGTTGGCCGCCGTATAGCCATCGACGGAGCGGCTCTTTTTCCAAAAGGAAACGCCAACCGCCAGCGTGGCGATGAAGTAGGCAGCAAGGACGAACCCATCGAGGGCCGTGAAGTGGGGCGAAGGGGACATGCAGAAAGGGCTAAAGCGGAAAAAGGCGGAAGGAAATCACGGATGAAGGCGGAGCGTGCACAGGCCAGCCAGGCTACGTGCATGGTTCGGATATTTCAGGAGATGAACAGGGTGGAGGTAGGAGCGGCTTTACGCCGCGATCGCTGGCGGACGGCGTAGTAGAGGAGCGGGTCGCGGGTAAAGACCGCCTCCTTGATGAAAGGACGCAGTCCTTTCATACGCAGTCCTTTCATGCCGCGTCTTGACTCGGGGCGAGCTGCCAGCGGGCGAAGAGGTCGCCAAGTTCGACGACGATCTTCTCGTAGAGGGCGCGCGATTCCGCCGAGACGATCGACTTCGGCACGCCGGGCCGCAGTCCGCGCGCCTCGATGCCGGCGGCGACATTGAGCGGGAAAGTCAGCTGGTCGACGACGCGGCCGACATCGAGCATCCGCGCCGCCATCGCTTCCACGTCGCCCGCCGCCTTCTCCACGCACGAACGGTAGAGCCCGACCATGAGCTCGGGCACGATGTTGACGAGGCCGCCGATCGCTCCGGCTGCTCCGAGCCCGAAGACTTCGGGCAAACGCAGGTCCGAACCCGACATGACGGCAAAACCCTTTTCGCGGCCGAGGGCGATCAGGTCGCGGTGGTAGGCGAACTCTCCCCCACTCTGCTTGATCGCGCACATGGGCGCGCGATCGGCGAAGGCGGCGATCGTCTCGAGGCCGATGCGTTTTCCGGTGAGCTCGGGGAAATTGTAGAGCATCACCGGCAGGTCGACGGCGTCCGCCACGTGCAGGAAGTACGCGAGCTGATCCGCCGGCGACACCGGATAGAACATCGGCGGCATGAGGCCGACGGCCTTCACGCCGAGCGTCCTTGCAAACCGGCCGAGCTCGACGGCTGCGCGCGGACGGATGTCGGTGATGTTGGCCATCACCGGCAGATCGCCAGCCAGGTCGACCACGGACGCGAGCACCGCCTTGCGTTCCTCAACGCTGAAATGGGGAAACTCGCCGGTGCTGCCGAGGGCGAGCAGCCCGTGGACGCCATGCCGCCGTTGAAAGGCGATCAAGGCCGCCAGGGCACCGCGATGGACGCGGCCCTGGAGGTCGGTGGGAATCCACTGGGCGGAATAGATGCCGTGAGGGCGGTACGAAGGAGCCATGGGAGACGAACGCAGGCGGAACGTGCCGAACTTAGCGCGAGCGCGGGTTGCGATGGAGGTAGAAGAAGCCGTCCTCGGCGCCGATGAGCAGGTCGGGAATGCCGTCCTTGTCCCAGTCGACCGGCGTCGGCGTGGTGGAGTGGCCGGCGAGGCGGTGCGAGGAGACCGGCCCGACATGCTCGAAGACCCAGCGCCCCTGCGCGTCGCGTCCGCGTCCGCGGAGGAAGGTGGCGTTCGGGTTGCTGTTCGCCATGAGGTCGAGAATGCCGTCGCCGTCCCAGTCGACGAAGCAGAACGTGCGGCGTCCGCTGCGTCCGGCCACGCCGGCGTTCATGCGGAGCAGGCCGGGCTGGTCCTTGCCGACGCCGGCGGGCTGGCCGGCGCTGTTGAACTCGGAGACGCCCACGCCCCAGAAGGCGCGCTTGGGCGGGAGCAACTCGAGGGAGCCATCGGCGCGCTTGCGGCGCTCGTAGAAGGCGAGGTAGCCCTCGGTGTCGAGCGTGACGAGGTCCATGAGGCCGTCGCCGTTGAGGTCGACCATGCTGGGGGTGGAACGCCACTGGGTGACGAGCTCGTTGCCCTGAGGATCCCACCAGTTCCAGGCCGGTTTCGGCGCCGGACCGTTCCAGGCGACCTGAAGGACTTCGCCCTTGGCGAGCTTCGGCTCGGTGCGCGTGCCGATGTTGCGGTAGAGGGTGATGTGGCCCCAGATGCCGAGGTCGAGGATGTCGGGCAGGCCGTCTCCGTCCCAGTCGCCCACGCTGATGTTGGAGTAACCCCACTTGGCCTCGGCCGGGCCCTGGATCGAGCCGTTCGGGCCGGCCATGATGCGGATGGTCTCGCCGCCGGCGGTGAGATAGACGGGGGCCGCCCAGCGGGGCGGATTTCCGCCGAGGTTCTTGATGAAGCCGATGTAGCCGGCGGTGTTGCCGGTGACGATGTCGTCGAGGCCGTCGCCGTCCCAGTCGAAGGAGACCGGCGAGGCGAGCGCGCCGAACTTCACGTCGCCGGCGAACTGGCGCAGGTAGCGCGGTTCGCGGAACTGCGGCAGACCGTCGACCACTTTGCCGGTGTGCTCGAGCACGGCGACGCGTCCGTCTTCGTCGCCGACGACGAGGTCCATGTGGCCGTTGCCGTTGAAGTCGACGGCGACCGGCGTGATCATGCACAGGTCCATCGCGAGGTCGCGACCGGCGTTGGTCAGGCGGCGTCCGGCGGCGTAGATCGGTTTGGCGCGGGAGCCGATGTTTTCGAAATAGGTGAACCCGTCGAGGAACTCGCCGCAGATGAGGTCGAGGTCGCCGTCGCCGTCGAAGTCGGCGAAGCTCGGCGAAGGCATGCCGAAGACATCGATGACCTTGCCGCCGGCCTCGAGTTGGACGGGCTCGGCGTAGACGGGTTTTTCGGTCGTGCCGGTGTTGCGCAGGAGGAAGACGTAGCCGTGCAGCGGTCCGTTCTTCCAGTTGCCCTCGCGGTCGTAGGCGTTGTCCCAGCCATAGTCGCCCCACCAGCCGATGCCTACCACGAGATCGACGCGGCCGTCGGCGTCGTAGTCGACGTAGCGCCACTGGTTGGCCCGGATGTTGCCCGGGGCGTCGAGGATCTTTTCCGGAGCCGGAATCTTCACGCCGTCGGCGAAGCCCTTGGTGGCGAAGTCGGGATAGACGTGGTTCGGCGCGGTCACGACGGGCTTGCCGTCGACGTAGGAGATCTGCGGATTGCGCACGGCCGGGCCGATGCGCGTGGAAGGATGGAAGACGGGCAGGCCGGTCGAGGGATCGACCTGTCCCGAATTCCTGAATACATAGACGCCGTTGTAAGGCGTGTCGGTGCACGCGACCACGAGGTCGATCAGCCCGTCCCCGTCGTGATCCATCGGCAGCGGCCAGGCCCAGAGGCCGACGCCAAGGTCGACCAGGAGGCCGGGATCGTTGTGCTGGAGGCGGGTCAGGCGGTCCTCGGCGGCGAAGGCCGCCGGGAGCAATGCCAGCCCGAAGGCGAGGAAGGAGAGCTTCTTCATGGTCGCGGGTTGCGGAGGTTAGAACGAGCCGCTCACGCCGAAGGTGACGGCGGTGCCGTTGTAGGTCGCGCGTTCCAGACGGCTCTCGAAGGCGCGGTAGTAGGTCTGGGGTTCGTTGAACAGGTTCGTGAAATCCACGAAGAAGTTCATGCCGCGGGAGTGCCGGTAGCTGAAGCCCAGGTTGACGGTGTTGCGGCTGTCGCGGTACTGCAGGCGGGCGAACGAGGCGTTGTAGGTCCAGAGCGCCGGGCCGACGTAGTTGTAGAGCAGGTTCATGCCGTATTTGCCGTACGTGTAGGAGAGCCGGGCATTGCCGGTCTCGGGCACGAAACGGGCAATCTCGTCGGTGGAACGGGCACCGGTCGTGCCGTAGTCGCCCTTGGTGTCGAGCTTCGTGTAGTTGGCACTGAAGGACAGGCCCTTCCAGACGCCGGGAAGGAAGCTGAACTGCTGCTGGTAGTTGACCTCCCAGCCGTCGACCACGGCTTCGCCGCCGTTGCCGTTGGTGCGGATCTCGTAGCCCTCGAAGTCGCCGTTGAAGCCGTTGTCGGGACCGCTGCCGACGAGGCCGGCGGTGGTGGTGACGATGAAGTCTTCGATGTTCTTGCGGAACCAGCCCACGGAGAGCTGGCCGACGGGCTCGAAGTAGTACTCGAGGGCGACGTCGAAGTTCTCCGCGTATTGGGGATTCAACGACGGGTTGCTGATCGTGACGGTCTGCTGCGAGTCGTTGAACGAACGGGACGGCAGGTAGTTGGTGCCGGCCGGGCGGCCGATGCTGTTGGACCAGCTGGCGCGGGCCTGCAGGGAGTCGGTGAACTTGTACACGACGTGCACGCCGGGGAACCAGTCGGTGTAGTTGCCCTTGTTGACCGTGAGGCCGTCCTGGTAGTCCTTGATGGCGGAGCCCACCGGATCGGCGTTCCGCTCGGCCGTGGTCGTGCGGACCCTGGCCGGGATGTAGCCGCGGCCCTCGACCTCCGTGCGCTCGACGCGCACGCCGGCGAGAACGCTGGCTTTGCCGACCCGGGCCTGGGCCTGGATATAGGCGGCGCTGATTTCCTCGTTGAGGCTGCGGGTGCCCACAAAGGTGCGCTCGGTGGCGTAGTAGAGGTCCTCGCGCCAGTTCTGAGGATTGTTGCGGATGTCTTCGCCGATGCGGACGGTCTCGACGAAGGGAAGCATGCCACCGACGTCGTCGGAATAGGTCAGTCGAAGGTTCTCGTCCACAAACGAAGCGAGGGAGGCGGTGCCGATGTAGTTCCAGCGGCGTTCGCCGGCCTTCTCGGAGATCTTTACGTCGCGGAGCCGAACGCCCGTCTTGATCGAGGAGGCGAAGGCGGTGGGCAGCGCGTACTGGGCATTGGCGCTGGCGTTGACGATCTCGGTGAACCGCTCGTTGTTACGGTTGGTGAGCATGGCGTTGCCGTAGCTGGCGACGTCGTAGATGTCAGGACCTGCGGTCGTCGTGAGCGTGGGGTTCTCGGCGTCGCCGGACTTGTCGACCACCCAGCCGACGCTGCGGGCCTCCATGGTGAAGATGCCGCCGCCGGCGCCGCCGTTGCGGTAGCTGCTTTCGAGCTTGGGCTTCGAGTGGCTGTAGTTGACGTCGTAGTCGAGCTTCAGGCGGTCGTACTCGTGGACGGCACCGGCGTGAACCTGGCGCTGGCTGTCGAGGAAGCTGTAGAGCGTGGAGTTGAGCTGGACGACCGCGCCGTTGACCGGGCGAACCTCGGTGCGGTCCTCGGTCCAGCCCGGAAGGATCGGGTTGGTGCCAGTGGGATTCCCGTTGCCATCCACGGCCGCCACCGACTGGGAGGAGAAGGCGCGCACGGTGTAGAGCCGGTTGAACTTCTCCGGGGCGTCGTTGAAGATCGTGTTGAGGAAGACGCGCGTGGTGTCGGAGACCTTGTAGTCGAGCTTGAGGGTGGCGCTCTTCTGCATGCGGTTGTTGTAACCGTTCTGGCGGCGGTAGTCCCAGATATAGGCCGGGGTGTCCACGGTGTTCTGGTAGTCGAGAATGGTCTGATCGACGCTGTTGACGTTCTCCGAGTAGAAGAGGTTGAGGGAAACGCCGAGGTTGCGCTCGCCTCCGAGCACGTCGAAGACCTCCTGGTAGCCAAAGCTGAGCAGCGGATGGATCGGGTGGTCGCGGCGGAGTTCGGTGTGCTCGAAGAACGGCGGAGCCCAGCGGGCGGCCGCGCGGTAGTTGAGACGACGCTTCTCCTTCATGTTGAGCGGGGAGCGGGTCTTCAGGTTGACGGCGCCACCGAGGGAGTCGCCGGGCATGTCGGGCGTCGGGGCCTTGGTGACCTCGATCTCGTCGAAGAGCGCGCCGGAGATGTTGTGCGTGCGGAAGTCGCGGCCAAAACCGCCGGCGCTGGCCTGCATATTGCCGTCGACGCTGACGGTGTTGAGACCCGGGGCGGACCCGCGGATCATCACGCCGGTCACGTTGCCTTCGTCATCGAGGTTGCCGGCGATGCCGGGCAGGCGGATGAGCAGTTCGCCCGCGGAGTCGTTGGGCAGGTTGCCGAAGGCGTCGAGCGAGACCACGTTCTTCACGTTGGGCGCGTTGCGCTGGCGGGTGATCGAGGCGGCGTTGCCCTCGCGTTCGCCGGTGACGGTGAACTGCGCGAGCTGATAGACCTCGGTGCCCATTTCGAAGGTGCGGTTGACGCGGCCGCCGGACGAAACCGAGATAGTCTCCCGGATCGGATCGAGTCCGATATAGGTGACCACCAACGTGTGGGTGCCGGCCGGGACGTCGATCAGGCGAAAGGCGCCCACTCCGTCGGTGAGCGTCTGCCGACCGAGGTCGGGCAATTCGACCAAGGCGTCCTTGAGGAAGAGGCCGGTCGCCGAGTTGCTCACGGTACCGGTGATGACGCCCGTGCCGCCTTGTGCGTGGGCGAAGCTAAGGAGGGACAGGAACAGACCGACTGCGGAAAGCAGTCCTCTGGCTGACGCCGGGAAGCATCGAAGAAAGGATGAATTCATGGTGGGTTTCGCGGAGGGGGAGATGCCGGCCTGGGGAAAGACGGAACCTCGGGGTTACGGGTTTGCTGAAACGTTTTTCCTTTTGGCAGCAGAAAACCAGGCGTCAACTAAAAACGTTTTAGCATCGGGCAACTTTCCGACTCCCGGCAACTTGCGAGGCACGAGGGCCGCGGTCACCGCTCCGTGAAAGTCGCGCGAGGCGTCGGGGCGATCAGCGCTTCGCGCCAGTGGAGGCCCGCAGGTGCTGCTCGATGTCGAGCTCCACGGTTTCAGGGCCAATGCCTGGGCTGCGCAGCCGCTTCAGCAGGAGGCGGGCGGCCGCCCGACCGAGTTCGCTGTGGGGCACGCCGACGCAGGACAGCGGGGGATCGAAGTACGGCGAGATGTCGTAGTCCCCCACCCCGATCACGGCGACGTCGCCGGGAACGGAAAGGCCCGCCTCCTTGATGGCGTGGTAGGCGCCGAGGGCCTTGCCGTCGGTCACCGTGTAGAGTCCGTCGATATCGCGGTGCCCCTTCAGGTACTTGCGCATCGCGTCGGCCGCGGCGGCTTCGGACAGCTCCGCCGCCTCGATCTCGGTCGCGTCCACGCCCGTCAATTCGGAGGAGCGGCGCAAAAAACTTTCGACGCGGGTCTTCGTGATCTGGGTGAGCGGACGGCCGTGCAGGACGGCGAGGCGGCGGCGCTTCATGCGCACGAGAATCTCGGCGGCGCGCTGGCCGCAGCCCGTATGCTCGGTCACGCAGGCGTAGCCGGGCACGCGCCGGTTGACCAGCACCACAGGGTACGGGAGATGGGTGCGCGCGAGGAACTCGTCATCCTCCATCGTCGTATTGGTGATGATGGCCGCATTGAAATGATCGCCGCCCAGCAGGCCCGGCAGGTCGCGCAGGCGGCCGGCCGCGAACATGTCAATCAGCAGGAGATACGAGGCGCCGGCCAGCGGTCCCTTCGTCTCCTGGGCAACCTCGCGCAGGCCCGACACAAAGTGGTTCACCAGCGTCAGGGGCGCCTCGTAACTCGTGATGAGCGCAAGCACGATGCTGCGCGTGGCCCCGGCCCCGCTGCGCAGGCGGCGGGCACCGATGTTCGGGAGGTAGCCGAGACGCAGGGCCGCCTCCTTGACGCGCTCGACGGTCTCGGGAGAGATGCGGCGCTCGACATGGCGGTTGTTGAGGACGGAAGAGACGGATCCGATGGACACGTTCGCCGCGTCGGCGATGCTTCGGACGGTGACATGTCCGCCCTTCGCGGCCTTGAGCGGCTTCTTGGTGGAGTTGGGCATGGGGGATGCCGCAGGCTTGCAGCTCGGGGCGGCCAACAGAAGCAAAAACGTTTAGCAAATTGCGTCCATCACCGCCGGCTTCCCTCGCGGCGGCTTGCAAAACGTCCGCCACGATCAAAGGTGGAGCTGCGTTCCGCCGCACGGTTCCTCCCTGACTGTCTCCGTGACCTCTTCCGGCCTCACCCCTCCTGCCCGTCCGATCCGCCGACCGAGGCGGCCGGCGGGCGCGCTTCCCTCGATCGCCACCGCCTTCGCGGCCCTGGTCCTCGCCGCCTCGGCCGCCGAGCCCGGGCCGACCGTGCCGCCGCGAAACGGCCCCGCACCGAAGTCGGCGCCGCCCTCCGCCACCAAGTCGCGCGACCAAGGGCGCACGTACATCTTCTTCCCGCCGCAACCGCCGCGACTCTGGGCGCCCCTGCCCGGGGCGAACATCCTCGTGCACCGCGTGCCGGCGCCTCCGGGCGCCGCCGAGCACGTCGGCGACCCTTTCTACGCCCCGCTCGCGACCCGTCTTCGCGGCGAAAGCCTCACGCCGGCCCTGCGCGAAAAGTTGGAAAACTATCGCAGGGAGGCCGATGCCCTGCGGACGGAGATGCGGCTCGTCCTGAACCAGACCGCCGAAGCTGAACCGCATGCACGCGAACAGGCGCTGGCCGCGCTGGCCGCCGCCCAGGCGCCCCGTCTCGCCGCGCTGGAGGCGACGGCGGAGTCGCTGCGCGAGGAGTTGATCCGCGGACGCGACCATTGGGGAGCCCTGCGCGAGTGGCGTCTCGGTTCCACGCGCTTCTCCAGCGCCGCGCAGGCGATGTCGGCCCAGTATCAAGTGCTCCGGGCCGCCGCCTACTATCAGAAAGGCCTTTCGCCGGCGCAGCGCCGATTGCTCCGGGAGATCGCCCTGGACATGGAGAACCTCGTCGACATGCCGCTGATGGGCAACGAACTCGCCGCCGACGCGAATCCCCTCTTCGCCTTCTCGCCCGAGACCGCCCGGCTGCGCCTGCCCTCGCCCCTGACACCCGAAGTCGCCGAACTGGTTTCCCGCTACGAAAGCCTCAAGGCGGAACTGAAACAGGAGTTGCGCGATGCCATCTACGAGGAGGACAGCACCCTGCTGTGGTTTGTGCGCAACGCACGGCTCGAAGCACTCGCGCGGGCGCAGGAGTCGCGCTATGCCGCCCTCGAAGGGCTCGCCGAACGCATCCGCAAGGCCCTCGCGGCCGCCCGCTACCGTCCCGTGCCGCCGGCGGGACCGAACCTGCCGCCGGCGATCGTCGGTCGGATCGACGATTATCTCGGAAGCCAGCGGACGCTGCAGGACGAGGTCGGTGCCGCCGTGAACGCGATACAGAGCATCGCCGATCTCGAACGGGTCAGCATCGCCCCGAGCGCGAACGGACGCTTCGAGGTGCGCATCGCGCTGCGCCCGGGGCCGCGCCACGACGAGCAGTTGGAGCGGGTCAAGGAACGCCTCAACGCCTTCAACAAATCGCACGCCGAGCGCCTCGCCGCGCTCGATGGCGAACTGGAGCGGATCCGGCAGGCCGTGCTCTGGCTGGAGGGCGAAGGCGGCGACGCGGACGAAGCGGCGCGGCGCGAGGCGGCCCGCACCGTCGACGCCTTTTTCACCGCCCTCGAACAACGCGAACGCCTGCAACGGTACGCGGAGTACGAGATCGCCGTGCTTGAACCCGGCCTTTCGCCGGAACAGCGCCGGCTCCTGTTTTCGGCGGCTCTCGCCCACCTCGACCTGCCGCTGCCCGGAGGCGTCCCCCAGCCCACGGAGATCGGCAGCAGCCCCCGGCCGGCTCCTGCCATGCCTTCGACGCCGTCGGTGCCGTCGTATTCGAGGGATTAACGCATATCTCACCGGCCGGGACGTTGCGATCTGCAACGATTGCGCAGGAGCGGCTTTACGCCGCGATGAACACCGTCCGCAGACGATCGCGGCGTAAAGCCGTTCCTGCTCTCAAGCCTCGGCCCTCGTGCAACACGCGTTAAGAATACAAAAAAGCCGTCCGGATTCCGGACGGCTCTTGAAAGAAAACGGCGGAGTGCGCGCGAATCGGCTCAACCGAGCTTCGGCACGTCGATCCAACGACGTTCGGCCCAGGACTTGAGGCCGAGTTCGGCGAGCTGCACGCCCTTCGCGCCCTGAAGGAGGTTCCACGGGAACGGCTCGTCCTTGACGACGTGGCGGAGGAACATCTCCCACTGCACCTTGAACGCGTTGTCGTAGGTGTCGTTGGAAGGCACGCGCGTCCAGCCGTCCTTGTACTTGATCGGGCTGTCGATGTCGGGATTCCAGATGCAGCGCGGGGTCGCGGCGAGGGCCTGGGCCTTGCAGTCGCGCAAGCCGGCAACGGCCGAACCGTGGGTGCCGTCAACCTGCAGAGTGAGCAGGTCGTCGCGGTCGACGCGCACGCACCACGACGAGTTGAAATGGCAGATTACGCCGTTGACCAACTCGAACGTCGCGTAGGCGGAGTCGTCGGCGGTGCACTTGTAGGGCTTGCCGGCCTCGTCCCAGCGCTGCGGGATGTGGGTGGCGCCCAGGCAGGAGAGCGACTTCACTTCGCCGAAGAGATTCTGGATCACGTACTGCCAGTGGCAGAGCATGTCGACGATGATGCCGCCGTCCTCCTCCTTGCGGTAATTCCACGACGGGCGCTGCAGCTTTTCGTACTCGCCGGTGAAGACCCAGTAGCCGAACTCGCCGCGCACGGAGAGAATCTTGCCGAAGAAGCCCGTGTCGATGAGGTACTTCAGCTTGAGCAGGCCGGGCAGCCAGAGCTTGTCCTGCACGACGCCGTTCTTGAGGCCGGCGGCCGAGACTTCCTTGAAGAGCGCGAGGGCCTCGTCAGACGTCGTGGCGGTGGGCTTTTCGCAATAAATATGCTTCTTGGCGGCAATGGCCTTGCGGATGCCGACCGGACGCTGGCCGGTGAGGGTGGCGTCGAAATAGATCTGGTTGTCGGGGTCGGCGAGCGCGGCGTCGAGGTTGGTCGTGATGCGCTCCTCCGGGAGCCCTGCGCGCACGGCGAGCGCGGCGAGCTTGGCGGCGCTGCGACCGACGAGGATCGGGTCGGGCATGATCCGCTCGGTGTCGGACAGCTTGATGCCGCCCTGGTCGATGATGGCCTTGACGGAGCGCAGCAGGTGCTGGTTGGTGCCCATGCGTCCGGTGACGCCGTTCATGATGATGCCGACTTTATGCGTGGTCATGGAGAAGAAGGGTGCAGGGTTATTTCGAGGAGACCGCCATGATAAACCAAACCCCGGCTTGCCGTTAGAACGAAACCGGCTTCCCCTAGCACAAAACCGCTCATGCTCGCCTGGAGTCCCATCCTGATCCAGAAGATCGAGATTCACGCCCTCGGCTTCGTCCTGCGCAAACTTCAGCTCAACCGCCACCGCGAGACGGAGGTGGCGCCGCACGGGCACGACTACACCCAGCTGATCCTCTTTCTTGCCGGCGAGGGTGCGCAGGTGATCCGCGGGCGGCGCCACGAGGCGCGGGCGGGCGACCTCTTCATCATTCCGCCAGGCACCCCGCATGGCTTCGCGGTCGTGGGCCGCAGCCGTCCGCTCTGCCTCGTGCTCGACTACCAAACCGCCCGCAAATCCACGCGACTCATACACCGCCGCCTGCCGCAGCACACGCTCAACGAACTGCACGGCCTGCTCGCCCGTGTGCCGACGAAGGGCCGTCCGACGCTCTCCGACTATCCGGCGATCATCGCGGTGATCGCGCGCCTGCTCGAACCCTCGGCGGCCGACCAGCACGCGCCGGCGCCCGCGCCGCTGATCGAGCGCGTGCGCGGCCGGCTGCGCGAGGAGCGCCCGCTCGCCGAGATCGCCCGCGACGCCGGCTACACGCGCGACACGCTCAGCCGGAAGTTCAAGCGCGAACACGGCCTCGGCCTCCGTGCCCTGCGCGATCAACTCCGGCTCGAGGCCGCCCAGGAGGCGCTGCGCGCCCACGCCGAGGTCGCCGAAGCCGCTGCGAAGGCCGGCTTCGAGGACCCGAACTATTTCTCGCGCTGGTTCCGCAAACAAACCGGGACCACCCCCAGCGCGTGGCGTGGACACGCCCGCTGAACGGCGCACGCAGGCAGTCACCCGCACATTTCACCACATCCAGGGTCAGGCCAGGTTGCTCAGCGCGGCGGAGCCGCAACCAAAACTCGATCAAAAGGATTGAGCCAAAAAGAGGCACAAAAGGCGCAAGAATTCCGGAGATCCCGACCGCTTGTTTTTGCGCATTTTGAGCCTTTTCTTGGCAAAAAAACTCCCGCCTTGCACCGTCCGCGGGTCCGTCGCACAACCTGCGCCCTTTTCATGGAAACCCGCGACCTTCCCCTCGACTCCATCAACATCTACGGCGGCACGCAGGCGCGCGTCAGCACGAACGACGACGCCATCGCCAGTTATGCGGATGAGATGACGCAGGGAGCAGTCTTCCCGCCGATCACGGTCTACTACGACGGCGCCACGCACTGGCTCGCCGACGGTTTTCACCGGTACCTCGCCGTCAAGCGCAATGGCGGCGAAAGCATCCGGGCGGAGGTTCACGCCGGCGGTCGCACGGACGCCCTGCGTCATGCCCTCGGCGCCAACGTCACGAACGGCGTGTACCGCAACAACGCCGACAAGCGCAACGCCGTCGAGATCGCCCTCGAGGAATGGCCCGACCTCGCCAACCCGGCCCTCGCGGAAATCTGCCGCGTTTCGCCCGAACTGGTGCGAAAGTGCCGCACCGAACTCACCCAGGCCGGCCGGCTCAACCCGCGCGAGACCGTCACCGGAAGGGACGGAAAGGAGTACCCCTCGCAGGTCCGCCGCGAACCGCGCGGCAAGAGCGAACGCCGCTCCAGCGAGGGCGAAGGCGGCGGGGGCGGGGGCGGCGGTTTCAGCCGCGGCGCCGGCAATGCCCGCGACACGATCGGCGGAAGCAACGCCGAACTCGAGGCCGAGGCGCGCGCGATGATTCGGAAGGGCGAGATGAATCCGTTCGAACTGCCGACGATCTTCACCGCCACCGCGCACGACTACGCCGAGACGGTCATCAACCTGCTCGCGAAGATGAAGCCCGACGATCCCAAGCGCACCGACGGCCTGCTCCGCATCCGCCATTGGATCGACAAGGCCCTCGCCGGCGAGACCGCCGCAGTCGCCGCGCCGTAGAACCGGCGGCCCCCGACCCTCCGCGGGGCACGCCGGGGACCGCAACTTTTGCACAGATTTCCGTCGAAAAGGGCGAGCCCTGCGGCCGGATTTCTGGCAACGTGTTCCCCACACGAGCGACGTAGCCCGGAGACTCTGGCTCCGGACCGCGCCGGCTTCATCGCCATGATCGCGCACCGCTCACGCGTCCCCGCCCTCGTTAACCACGCCGACAACGGTCTGGCCGCCTACGTCTTTTACTCCCGTTATGCGCGCTTCGATCCGCAACGCGGCCGGCGCGAAACGTTCGCGGAGGCCGTCGGACGCGTCGAGTCGTTGCATCGCGAACGTTTCGCCGCCCGGCTCGCGAATCCGCTCGATCCGGTTCCGTGCCGCGACCTCGATCCGCGCCTGCACAACGACATGGCGGCGATGCTCGCCGGCGCCACCGTCGGCGACGTGCTGGCGCGCGCCTTCGAGGCGGTGCGCGCACGCCGCGTGCTGCCCGCCCTGCGTTCGCTGCAATATGCCGGCGAGCCCATCCGGCGCCAGCCCGTGCGCATGTTCAACTGCGCCTTCAGCCCCGTCGATCGCCTCGAGTTCTTCCGCGAGTACTTCTATCTCCTGCTCTGCGGCACCGGCTGCGGCTTTTCGGTGCAGGCGGAGCACCTCGCCAGCCTCCCGCCGCTCCCGATCCCGTCGCCGGCGCTCGTCGACCACCGCGTGGCCGACTCGATCGAAGGCTGGGCCGACGCCCTCGGCGAACTGATCGCCGCGCGCTTTGCCGGCCGCCGCGTGCGCTTCGACTATGCCGACATCCGCCCGCCGGGCGCCCCGTTGCACACCTCCGGCGGCCGCGCGCCCGGACCCGAACCGTTGCGGCGCGCCCTCGTTGCCGCCGACCGCATTCTCGCCGCGGCGGCCGGACGCCGCCTGCGCGCGATCGAAGTCTTCGATCTTTGCATGCACACGGCGCAGGCCGTCCTCGCGGGCGGCGGCCGCCGGTCGGCCTCGATCTGTCTCTTCTCGCCCGAGGATGAGGAAATGGCGCGGGCCAAAACCGGCGACTGGCAGCAGCAGCATCCGGCCCGGGCCACCGCCAACCTTTCCGCCGTCTTCCTTCGCACCGTCGCCACGCGGAACCGTTTTCGCCACCTGTGCGACGTCCAGCGCACGTACGGCGAACCCGGCTTCTTTTTCACAGACGACGCCGACTACGGCTGCAATCCCTGCGGCGAGGCCGGCCTCCATCCGGTTTTCGCGCCCCCGCACGCGGCGGAGCTGGAGGCCTTCCTGCGACACCGCGGCTGGACCGGCGCCTGGGACGAAACCGCCCGCCTCTCCGGCTGGCAGATGTGCAACCTCAGCACGGTGAACGGCGCCCTCGTGCGTGACACGGGTTCCTTCCTCGAGGCCGTGGCGCACGCGACCGCCCTCGGCACGCTGCAGGCTGCGTACACCGACAGTCCCCGCCTCGGCCCCGTCACCCGGGCGCTCAACGACCTCGATGCGCTCCTGGGCGTCTCGATCTGCGGTTTGATGGACAACGCCACGACGCTCCTCGACCCCTGGCTGCTCGAGACAGGCGCGGCGGTCGCCCGCGCGGTCAACGCGTCGGTGGCCGCGGCGCTCGGTCTCCGGCCGGCGGCGCGGATCACCTGCCTCAAGCCCGAGGGCACCGCGTCGCTCCTGCTCGGGACCTCCGCCGGCATCCATCCGTATCCTTACAAGCGATACTTTCGCCGCGTGCGCGCCTCCCGCGACGACCCGGTGTTCGCCGCCTTTGCGAAGACGAATCCCGAGATGGTGGAGACATCGCGCGAGCATCCGGCCGGCGAGGCCTGCGCGGTCTTTCCCGTGGAAGCGCCGGACGGGGCGGCCGTGGGCGGGCGCGAGGGGGCCCTGGCTTTTCTCGAACGCGTACGCTTCGTGCAACGCCACTGGGTGCTGCCGGGCGAAGGGCCGGACCCGCGTTCGCCCGGGCTGCATCACAACGTCTCCCACTCCTGTCCGGTGCGCCGCTCCGAACGTTCCGCGGTGGCGGATTACCTCTGGGCTCATCGCGACGATTTTTCCGGCGTCACGCTGTTTCCCGACGGCGCCGCCGCGCACTACCCGCAGGCGCCCCACCTGCCCGTGCGCACCGCCGCCGACGCGGAGCTCTGGAACCGCCTCGCCTGCCGTCCCGTCGACTACGCCGCGATCGCCGGACCGGAGAATGCCGGCGCCCTCCTCTCCTGCGCGAACGACTCCTGCTCCTCCGCCTGATCTCCCGTCGCCCGCCAAAGGTTCCCAGTTCAACCGCACCGCCGGTTCCATCCCGCAATGCACCTCGTTTTTCAAAAGGCCCGCTCCCGCGGGCAGCCGGCGACCCTGGACCTGCCGACCTTCGACGTGTGACTGCCTGTCATCCCCCACCCACCCTCAACCCCGACCTGCCATGCCCGACCTCGCCACCTCCGCGCGTCTTCATTCCCTGGAATTTCTCGACGCCCTCTTCGGCGGCGAGCCGCCGGCGGACGTCGGGTTCCGACTGTGGGACGGCACCGCCTGGCCGGACCCGCGACCCCGTGCGGCGACCCTGGTTCTCGCCCATCCGGGCGCGTTGCGCGCCATGTTTTCCACCGGCACCGAGCTCGCCCTCGCCGAGGCCCACCTCGCCGGCCACTTTGACGTCGAGGGGGACATCGAAACGGCATGCGCCCTCGCCGACACCCTCGAGCACCGCCAAGGCGGTTGGCGCACCGCCTGGGCCGACCACCGGCGGCTGCACCGGCTGCCGGAGCCGCCGCGGTCATCGATCGGCTGGCGGATCTTCAAACGCGGCCGCGGTCCGGCCGGTTCGCGCGAGCGTGCCCGCGAGGCCATCGCCTTTCACTACGACGTCTCCAACGCCTTCTACCAACTCTGGCTCGACCGCCGCATGCTCTACTCCTGCGGGTACTTTACGGACGCGCGCCACGATCTCGACACCGCGCAGGAGGCCAAGCTTCACCACCTCTGCCGCAAGCTCAGGCTGCGTCCCGGCCATCGCCTGCTCGACGTCGGCTGCGGCTGGGGTGGCCTCGTCGTGCTCGCGGCGCGCGAATACGGCGTGCAGGCCACGGGCATCACGCTCAGCGAGCGCCAGGCCGAACTGGCGCGGGAACGCGTCGCGGCGGCGGGCCTGTCGGACCGCGTCCGCATCGTCCTGCGCGACTACCGCGAACTGCCGCCGGGCGAAACCTACGACGCGATCGCGAGCGTCGGCATGTCCGAACACGTTGGCGCCGCCGGCATGACGGGCTACTTCCGCACGGTCTCGGCCGTGTTGCGCCCGGGGGGCGTCTTCCTCAACCACGCCATCGGCCAGGGCGTGCGGCCGCGCGGACACCGCGGCCCCTCGTTCATCGACCGGCACGTGTTTCCCGACTCCGACATCCCTCCCGTCCCGGCCGTCGCCGCCGCGGCCGAGGCCGCCGGGCTCGAGGTGCGCGACGTCGAGAACCTGCGCGAGCACTACGCGCTGACGCTCCGCCACTGGGTGCGGCGTCTCGAGGCGCGCCGCGAAGAGGCCCGCCGCGAGGTGGACGAACCGACGTACCGCACCTGGCGCCTGTACATGGCGGGATCGGCGCACGGCTTCGCCCGCAGCCACCTCGCCCTTTATCAGGTCCTCCTTTCGAAGAACCGCGCCGACGGCTCCGCCGGCCTTCCGCCAACACGCGCCGATTGGTATTCACGTCCTTGATACTTGCTTCGCCGCCATGAGAACCCGCTTCAAGAACCGGCAGGACGCCGGCGTCCGGCTCGCCGCCAAACTGTCCGGCTACGCCCGCCAGCCCAACGTCTTCGTGCTCGCGCTGCCCCGCGGCGGCGTGCCCGTCGCGGTGGAAGTCGCGCGCGCCCTGCGCACGCCGTGGGACGTCCTCGTCGTGCGCAAACTCGGCGTGCCCGGCCACGAGGAACTCGCCATGGGCGCCCTGGCCAGCGGACGCGTCCGCGTGCTCAACCGGCCGGTCCTCGCCGCGTACGGGGTCGGCGAGGATGCGCTCGAGCGCGTGGTGGCGCGGGAGCAGCGCGAACTGGCCAGGCGCGAGAAACTCTACCGCGGCAACCGCCCGCCCTGCCCCGTCGCGGGCCGCACGGTCATTCTGGTCGACGACGGCATTGCCACTGGCTCGACGGTCCGGGCGGCGCTCGCGGCCCTGCGCAGCCGGGGCGCGGACCGCGCGATCGTGGCCGCGCCGGTCATCGCCGCCGACACGAAGGCCGACCTGGAACGCGAAGCCGACGACGTCATCGCCGTCCTGGCCCCCCTCGACTTCGACGCCGTCGGCGCGTGGTACGACGACTTCTCGGCGACGACCGACGAGGAAGTCTCGCGCCTCGTCGGCGAAAGCGCCCACTGCGAGGCCGAGCGGCACGCGTAGGGCCGCCCCGTAGCCCGCCGATTTCATCTGACGAAAGGTGTGGAGGCAGGAGCGGCTTTACGCCGCGATGGCGGGCGGACGGTGTACATCGCGGCGTAAAGCCGCTCCTACGGAATCCTTGCGAAGCGCTTCGTCTGCGCCGGTGAATCATGCTCCCGCCACTTTGGGGGAAACGCGCCGGGAGCGTCTCGGCGGCTTCGGGGCGTCCCTTTTTCCGCCCCCAAGCTACTCCGAGGCAGATGTTCGTAATACGAACATCGGCCGTCGTCAGGGCCGGGTGGTGTCTTCGGCGAGCGGATACACGCGGACGTAGTCGATGCGCATTTCCTGGGGGAAGGTCGTCGTGTCGTCAGGGTAGCCGGGCCAGCGGCCGCCGACGGCGACGTTGAGGAGGAGGAAGAACGGGGCGTCGTCGAAGACCCATTTCGCGCCAGGCGGCAGGTCCGCGGGTGTGAGCACGCGGGTGACGCGGCCGTCGAAGAGCCAGACGATGCGGCCAGGCGAGCGCTCGACGGCATACACGTGGTAACCGTCGCTCAGGCTGGCCCCGCCGGGCAGGGTCAGCGAATGCGTGAGTCCCGCGCCGCCGGAGTAGCCGGGACCGTGGAGGGTCTGGTGCAGCCGGCCGGGTTCGTGGCCGACGACCTCCATGATGTCGATCTCGCCGCAGTGGGGCCAGCCGGCGGTGGCGAAGGTTTCGCCGAGCATCCAGAAGGCCGGCCAGATGCCCTGGCCGCGGGGAACGCGGATGCGCGCCTCGACGCGGCCGTAGGTCATCGCGAACTTCCCCTCGGTCTTCAGGCGGGCCGAGGTGAAGCGGCCGCGCTCGTCGCGGACGGCGCGGAGGGCCAGGGCGCGGCCGTCGCTCGCGGCCGGATCCTCGACGATGCGCGCATTGAGCGGAGAGTTCGTGTACTCCTGCAGCTCGGCGTTGCCCCAGCCCGTTGCGCCCAGATCGTGGATCCAGCGGGACGGATCGGGACCTTCGCCGGGAGCCCGGTTGAACTCGTCCTGCCAAACGGGTTCGACCGAGGAGAGAGGAAGCGAAATGAGCATCAGGAAGATCGGGAGAAAGTGCGGTTTCATGTAGAAAAGGAGGCGCGGCGCCCGGGCGACCGGACGTCCGGACGGCAAGGAACCGCGCCTCCCCATGAGCGAACTCAGAAGTCGTAGCCGAATTCGAAGCGCAGGCTGCGGCCCGGCGCGTAGATGAGTCCGTAGAGATCCGTATCGTCGAGCAGGTTGTTCGCGTTGACCTGGACGTAGGCGTCGCGGTCGCGCAGCTTGAACGGATACCGCACCATCATGTCGAGGTTGAGGCGGGCCTTGTGCTTGAGGATGGTGAGTTCGCCCTTGCCGTTGGTCTGCTTTTGTCCGGCGACGGTGATGCCGGAGAAGTATTCGCGCTCGGACTCCCACTGGCCGCCGAGGCCGATCTGGAGGCCGTTGAGACGGCCCTGGGTGGTCACACGGTAATTGGCCCAGGCGCTGACGGCGTGCTTGGGCGTGTCGTCGCGGCTCTGCCCGGCGCCCCAGCCGATGCCGGTCCAGGTGGAGGTGTCGGACGGATCGCCGTAAACCTCGTCGAGGTCGTAGCCGGTGAGGCCCCAGTTGCTGTCGGGGAAGTACCAGATGGCCCAGCGGTTCTCCGGGTGCGGGTAGCGGATGAATTTGCCCGGATTGGTGATGACGCGCTTGGTGTTCGCATAGGTCAGCAGGACCTGAAGGTTGTCGGTCGGGCTGAAGAGGAGCTGGGCGTCCCAGCCCTCGGATTCGTCCTCCTGCTGCACGTAGGACTGGTAGCCGTTGCCGTCGCCGCGGTCCTCCCAGCTGTTGTTGGTGTGGGCGTCGGCGATGTAGAGCCAGCCCGGCCAGCCTGGGTTGGTGGTCTTGGTGAGGTTGAAGACCTGGTCGAGGTAGGCGGCGCCGGCGGCGTTGGAAGCGTTGACGTACCACTGCCCGTTGAGCTGGTAGATGGCGCCGGCGGAGACGCCGGCGTTCCACTGCGGCAGGGCGGCGTCAGCGGCGCCATTGCCGCCGTTGCTGCCGCCGACCACGGTGGACGGGCTGAAATTTCCGACGTTGTAGATGATCGGACGGTTCGCGTCGAAGGTGCCCTTGAGGGTCGGCATCCACCACTGGCCGAACGGCACGCCGGAGCGCTCGATCTTGAACTTGCTGATGGTGCCCGAGATCTTGCCTTGGAAGAAGTCGACCTTGAGGCCGACCTCGTTGCTCTTCGCAATGACGGGGCCGAGAGGGTTGCCGGCGGCGTCGCGCAGACCGTCAAAGTTGGGCTGCACACCGCCCGCGCGGAGGGCGTAGACGCTCAACTGAGGCAGAATGCGGAGGGTGGCACCGTACTGCTCGGTGTTCTCGCGCTGGGAAGGACGCGTCGCGGCGCTGGTGCTCGCGGTCGGGTGGAAGATGAAGGACTGCGTGTTGTTTTCATTTTCGTCGCGGCGCACGCCGGCGACGACGACGAGGCGCTCGTCGAAAAACTTGCCCTGATAGACGGCGTAGTCGCCGGTGTTCTTCGCATCGGAGAGCAGCCGGTTGACGGAGACCATGGCGGCGTCAGGCGAGCCGTCGCCCTGGACGCCGAAGCGGATGCGGGAGGTGTCGGTCGGCCGTTTGTAGTTGAAGGTGTTGTTGGCCGTGCGCGCGAGCCTCGTCGTGCGGTCGGAGGATTCGACCGAGCGGCCGAGCAGGAGGCTGCTGTCGACCGCGAGCCAGCGGCGTTCCGGGAAGAGCTTGAAGGCGTAGTTGACCTCAACGCGGGCCTGCTGGCGTTCGTTGACCTCGGCGGTGTCGGACCAGAGGTACTCGAAGATCGTGTTGGGGGACTCGGACTGGCTGAATTCGCTGCTGCCGTTGGCGACGTCGATCGGGATGACCGTGATGGTGTCGCGGAGCGCGACGGGCCCGACGTTCTGGCGCATGGAGCCGTTGACGTCCCGCGCGGTGAAGTCGACCCGCGAGCTGTTGTAGCCGGCGAGCAGATTGAGGCCGGGCAGGATCTCCTGGGTGAGCTGCACCCGGATGTTGCGCTGCTTGGAATCGCGGAAGGTGTCGGGACCCGACCAGCGGAAGGTGCGCGGGTCAGTGCCGGCGAATTGAACAAAGCCGGAGCTTTGCAGGCGATCGGCCTGGCCGACACCGTCGATGTCGGCGCGGGCGCGCACGCTCTGGAAACCGAGACCCTTCTCGGTTTGGGCGCCGGCTTCGAAGTCGACGAGGATGTCGGTTTTGGCGAAGGGCTTGAAGCTCACGCTCGGCGAGATGAACCAGTGGTCCTCGTTGTAGAGCTCGGTGTGATTGCCGGTGTCCTGCCAGGCGCCGGTGAGCCGGTACGCGAAACGTCCGGCCTCGTCGATCGGCCCGGTCGTGTCGAACCACGCGCGCTTGAAGTCGTGGCTGCCGATGTTGACGCCGGTCGCGGTGGCGCGCTCGCGCTGCGGCGTCTTGGGCAGGTAGTTCACGATGCCGCCGAAATTACCGATGCCGTAAAGCAGGGCGGCGGGTCCGCGGATGACCTCGATGCGTCCGATGTTGATCGAGTCGGTGGCACTTTGGCGGCGATAGCCGTCGCGCAACACGACATCCGTCACATAGCCGCGAATCTTGAACGACGTCTGCGTCTTGTTGGCGGTGGCGCCCTCGGGGTTATGCACGCCGCCAGCGCCGTAGAAGGCGTTGTTGCCCTGGTCGTTTTGGGACTGGAGAATGATGCCGGCGCTGTAGCGAAGGCTCTGGCGGAGGTCATTCGAACCGGTGTCCTTGAGGAAGCTCTCCGTGATGACCTCGATGGGCATCGGGAGCTCCTTGATCGGAGTGTCGAGGCGTGTACCGGAGATCGAGTTGGTCGCGCGGTAGCCCTTGTCGCTCTCCGTGCTGACGGTGAACGGGGACAACGTGACGGTCTCTTCGGAGACGGGTGCGGGCTCGGGAGCGGGCGCCACCTGGCCGCGGATTGAGGGTACAAGGATGCCGGCGCCGCCGAGGCAGGCGAGCAACCAAGACCGGAGGGAGGTCGGGAACTTGGGGTTCATGTTGGACAAGGAATCAGGGGGTGGGTGTTGGTCGGGCGTCTCGCCGGTCCGCCGCCTCGACGGGGGGTCGAGAAGGGGGGAACCGGCTGGTGGGAACGGAGACCCGGGGAACGGGAGAAGCCCCTCGAATCTCACGATCTCACGAGAACGCTTCGGATGAGGTTATGTCAATTGAAACGTGCATACCTATCCAATACCACAATTCATTATCTTGTTAATCTTAACTTACTTTTAATTAGTAATTTATGATATCTATATCGGTTAAAAACGACGAAATGTGCATTATCATTCTATTTTTCGTGCATAAACTATAATCCTTGCCATGTGCACCGATGCGGCTTCCGATGCATCCATCATGGCTGCGATCAACCAGGAACTCATCGCCCAACGGCTCAACATCTCGCGGACGACGGTTTCGCGGAGCCTGGCCAACCATCCGGCCATCAGTGCCGAAACGCGCGCCCGCGTGTTGGCGGCCGCCGAAGAAGTGGGTTACCGGCTGTCCCCGGGGCGGGCGGCACGGCGGGGCAAGTCGTCGCGCACGTTCACCGTCGGCGTGCTGATCGGCGTGCCGCGCGAAAACGTCACCATGGTGACCTACCCCTATATCCTGAAGGGCATCCGCGACCGGGCCGAGATCGAGCGGGTCGCGGTCGACATCTGCTACCAGCCTCCGGGCGACTTCGAAGCCGAGGCGGAACGCTTGACCGTGCTGCGCCAGATCCGCGCCAACGACTGGCGCGGCGCGATCCTCATCCATCCCTTTCCCGAGCCCGCTGTCGAGGCGATCGCCAGCCGCGTTTCGGTCGTCTCCGTGCTGGAGAGCTACGCCCAGAACAGTATCGACATCATCGATACCGACGACGCCCCGGCGATCCTCGACCTCGTGCTGCGGCTCTCCGCCGTCGGCCACCGCCGGATCGGGTTCCTCTCCTGGACGTATCCGGTCGGCGGACACTGGGTGGCCCGGCGCTTCAGCGGCTATGTGGAGGCTTTGTTCTACCAGGGACTGGAGTTCCGGCCCGAGTGGGTGCTCAACGTGCACAAGGGCGTGCCTCGGCTCACGCCCGCGGAGGTGAGCGCGACGGTCGCGGAGTTGCACGCCCGCGACGGGGTCACCGCCTGGGTCTGCGCGGCGGACCACCAGGCCTACCCGCTCATGCGCGATCTGCAGGCGCGGGGCATCCGCGTGCCGGAGGATTGCTCCGTGACCGGCTTCGACGGGCTGGCCCCTCCCGCCGGCCTGCGTCAGGCAGCTTCGCTAAGGGTGCCGCACGAACAGATCGGCTCCTCGGCGATGACCCGCCTCATGAACCGTATCCAGAACCCCACGGCGCCACGCCGCAAGATCCTCGTGGAACCGCAACTCGTCGAAGGCGCCACGATCGCACCGCCAGCCGCGGCGGCGCGAAGCGCCGGAACCTGACGACGGCGCAAAGCGAGCCCGCAAACCTCACCATAAAGACAGTCAAGGCCGGTTTCATAGCGGGCTGGCGGGCTACTCACGCGGCCGCCTCGCGCCGCGCCGCCACGCCCACGCCGCGAGCGCGCAGAGGGCGCCGGCGAGATGGGCCAGCGGTACGGTGCGCACGTCGCCCAGGTTCGAGGCGAGCAACGGCGCCTTCGTGACCTGTTCGGCGATCAGCTTCGCGGCGACGATCCCAAGCACGCCCCACCAGAACCACGCGGGCTCGCGCGGATCGCGTCGGGAGAGTTGCAGCAAGGCAAGCAGGACCAGGGTGCCGGTGGCGAGGCCCGAAAGTCCGCCGTATCGAAGCAGCGACGGATCGAAGGCGAGCAACAGCAGGGAAATCAGCGGGCTGGCGACCAGCAGGAAGACGCGCCCGCCACGCCGGTCGAGCCGCTCCAGCCACGCGGCGGAGGGAACGAACACCGCCAGATTCCAGAAAAGATGGCTTCCGGAGAAGTGCACAAGATGCCCTGTCCAGAGCCGCCAGATCTCACCGCCAAACAACTCCGACCGCAGATAAAAGGCGGCCTCCCGCCAGCCGGAGAGAAAGTGCAGCGCCACCGCGCCGGCCGAGAACGCGAGCGCAACCCATGGCAGGTCCGCGGGAGCGAGACGGCGGGACGGCGGGGGTCCGGACTTGGGCGAAATCACCCCCGTCATGAACACGGATTCCGTGCGCGAGTCGATGCCCCAGACACGCCCTGGACCGCCCTTACTTACGCGCAAGGGCCGAGACGGCGCTCACGACCTGCTCGAGACCGCCGCGCAGGCCCGTGCGATGATGAACGACCTCGCCCTCGCGGTTGAGCACGGTGATGAGGTTGGTGTGGGCGTACTGCCCGTCCGACTCCAGCTTGTAGCTCACGCCGAGCAGGGTCGCGAGCTCGCGCACGGCATCGGACTCGCCGCGCAACAGGACCCACTGCTTGTCGAGCAAGCGGTCCGCGCGGTAGGTGCGCAGCACCTCGGGCGTATCGCGCTCGGAGTCAAAGGACACGAGCAGGATCACGACCTCGTCGCGCACGGCTTCCGGCAGGGCCGAGCGCACGCGGGTGAGGTCGGCGACGATGAGCGGACAGGCGTAGGAGCACGAGGCGAAGAACATCGAAACGAGCACCGGCCGCCCGCGCAGCTCGCCGAGGGCGAAGGGGCGTCCGGTGTCGTCGGCGAAGCGGACATCGGTCTGGTAGAGGGAGTCCTTGGTGAAGGAGGCAGGCGGCGGCTCGTCCGCGGCGGCGGGCCGGGCGGAGCAGCAGGGCTTGAGCGTTTCGCCCGCGAGGGCGGTCGCGGCAGCGAGGAGGAAGGCGGAGAAGATGGCGGCAGGTTTCATGGGATGCGGAGGTCGAACGGTTCGGGCAGGTCGCGGGCGCAGCGGAAGCCGAGCGAGGTGGTCGTGAGCTTGGCGCGCAGCGAGGAGCGGAGCGCCTGCCGCATGAAGGCGGCGTAGTCGGACGTGTCGCGGGCGCCGGCGGCGGCGGCTCCGCAGAAGAGATCGCGGTCCAGTTCGGAGTCGGCGCGCGACTCGCCGTTGACGAGGACGGAATTGAAGTCGTCGACCCACTCCCAGACGAGGCCGTGCAGTCCGCGGATGCCGTGCACGTTGGCGCGGACGGTGGAGACGGACGCCTGGACCGAAGGAACGGGCTGACCGAGCCAGCCGTAAAGGTCGCGAACGAACTCCGGCTCGTCGGCCCCCCGAGCCGTGGTGTAGCCAGCGGCGGCGGCGTGTTCCCACTCGGCGAGGGTGGGCAGACGCTTACCGGCCCAGCGGGCGTAGGCCCGCGCGGCGAACCAAGAGACCCGCACCACGGGTGCGTCGAGCGGCGCGCGCGGTCCGGGTTCGAGGTCGGAGGCCCAGTGGCCGAGGTAGGAGTCGTCGGCGAAAAGCCGGCTCACCTCGCTGCGACGCCATTTCGGGTTGGCCGTGACGAAGGCGAGGAAGTCGCCGTTCGTCACCGGCGAGACGTCGAGCAGGAAGGGCGCAACCGGCACCTCCGCCGGCTCGTTCACGGAACGGGCCAGCGGCCGGTAGATGCCTCCGGGGACCGCCGCCATGTCCGCATTCCCGTGGGCGAGCGCGGCGGCCGCCGGGAGAAGCACGGCGAAGGCGAGCGCGATCGTGAGCAGGCGGGTATTCATGGCGTCAGGCGAGGAAGGCGAACGTTTGCGGGAGTGCGGGATCAGTTGCCCTCGTTGCGGGCGCGGCGGACCTCGTCGACGGTGAACGGTTCGCCCTGGTTGCCCCAGGCATTGAAGACGTAGGTGAGCACGTCCGCGACCTGCTGTTCGGTCAGATCGCTGGGCGGCATCGCACTGTTGTAATGCTGGCCGTTGACGGTGATGGGACCGGTGAGGCCCTTCATGACGACCCGGGCGGCACGGGCGCGATCGGCGAGCATGTAATCGGACTGGGCCAGCGGCGGGAACACGGCGGGCAGACCCTTGCCATCGGGCATGTGGCAGGCGAAGCAGAGCTGCATGTAGACCTGCTTGCCCTTTTCGAACTGCATCTCCTTGGACAACCCGGCAATGGTCGGATTGGCCCGGATTTCGGCCTCGATCTGCAGCTTGAGTTCAGCCTCGCGGCGGGCGGATTCCGAACCGGCTTCGGCCTGGGCACCGAGGTAGACGGCGTCGACCTCCTTGCCGGAGTAGATCACGCGGTCCTCTTCGCCGCTCACCTTGAGCATGCCCAGCGCACCCTTGTTGAAGGCGCGGCTCAACGAGTGGTCGACAAGCACGTAGGTGCCGGGGACATCGACCTTGAAGTCGACGATGGTGGCACCGCCCGCCGGCACGAGAGTGGTCTGGACGTTTTCCTGCGCGATGCGGGAGCCGCCCTCCAGATAGACCTTGTCGAAGATCTCGCCGATGACGTGGAAGGAAGAAATCAGATTGGGGCCACCGACACCGAAGTAGAGGCGGACGGTCTCGCCGACGTTGGCCGTGATGGCCTTGTCGCCGACCATCGAGCCCACCGAGCCGTTGAAGAGCACGTAAGTCGGATGTTCGTCGATGCTCTTGGCCATGTCGAAGGCCTGCAGGCCCTCCTCGCCATAGCGACCCTGCGTGTAGAAGTCGCCCTGCATGACGTAGTACTCGCGGTCAACCGGCGGCAGTCCCTCCTCGGGCTCGACGAGGATCAGGCCGTACATGCCGTTGGCGATGTGCATGGGCACCGGGGCTGTCGCGCAGTGGTAGACATAGAGACCGGGATTGAGGGCCTTGAAGGTGAACTGCGAACTGTGGCCCGGCGCCGTGAACGTGGACGACGCGCCGCCGCCGGGACCGGTCACGGCGTGAAGGTCGATGTTGTGCGGCAGTTTCGAGCTAGGATGGTTGTTCAGGTGAAACTCGACCACGTCACCCTCGCGGATGCGGATGAAGAGACCGGGGACGGTGCCGCCGAAGGTCCAGAAGGTATACGTGACGCCATCGGCGATGCGCATGACCTCTTCGCGGACCTCGAGGTTGACGACGACGCGCGCCGGATGTTTGCGTGCGATGGGCGGCGGCACGAACGGCGGCGCCGTCAGCACCGCCTGCTCGATGGGCAGGGCGGCGACGTCGGGCGGCAGGACGACCCGACCCTTGGCTGCCGTCGGACCCTCCGACGCGGCGAAAATCGGCCCTGCAAAGGCAAGCAGGGCGCCGAGGAGAACGTGGCGGGAGAGGCGATGATGTATCATGGGATTTCCTTGGGATCGGGGTTAACATACCGCTGGACCGCGCAGGCCGCATTGACCTGCGTCAAGCAGGCACAAAAAAGCCCCGCAGGACAATCCTGCGGGGCAAAGGAGATTGCGGGGGACCCGTGGGAATTTACTCGTCGCCGTCGTTGCCGATGGCTTCGACCGGACAGCCCTCGAGGGCCTCCATGCAAAGCGCGATGTCTTCTTCGGTCGTAGGCTGCTTGTGCACGTACGAATAACCGCCCTCATCGTGGCGGGTGAAGAAGGCCGGTGCGGTCTCGCGGCAAAGGTCGCAGTCGATGCATTGCTGATCGACGAAGAACTTGCCCGCAACGTTGGTTTCCCACTTGTCTGCTTTGTTGGCCATAGCTGTCGGAGCAACAAAGAGGAACTGCGGTACCTGTCAAGCGGCCCGCCGGCCGTTCGTTCCGAAAAATACGGGACGCGGCTTGTCTTCAACCTGCGCCATTCCTACTTTGTGCCCAGATGCTTTCCGACCGATCCTACATGCGCGATCCGGGGTTCGGCCGCCAGACCACTTCGATCCTGGCTTGGCTGATCTGCGCGATCGGGGCCGGGTTCGTGGTGCAAATGCTTTTCGAGGTCTGGCTGCGTGTCGACGTGTCGGGTCTTTTCGAGCTTTCCGTCGACGGATTCCGAAAGGGCATGGTGTGGACGCCTCTCAGCTACGCGCTGATGCATTCGACGGGCAACTACCTGCACATCATCGGCAACCTCATCGCCCTCTTCCTTTTTGGGAGGGAGATCCTGCCCGTCCTCGGCGGCCGGCGTTTTCTCGGACTCTTCGCCGGGGCCGTGCTCGGCGGTGCGGCGCTCTGGCTGGCCACCAACTGGTCCTACGGAGGCATCGTCATCGGCGCTTCCGCCGGAGTGATGGCCGTGATCGTGGTCTACGCCTGCCTCAACCCAAACCAGCCGATCACCTTCCTGCTGTTCTTCATCGTCCCGGTGACCCTGAAGCCCAAGTGGATTGCCCTCGGCCTGCTCGCCGTCGACCTGATGGGCTTTGCGTTCTACGAAGTGCTTGGCAACCGGTCCCCGCTCGGCTTCGCCCACTCGGCTCATCTCGGCGGCATGCTCGTGGGCTGGCTCTTTTACCGCTACGTGCACGCCCGCGAATGGCGCACGCCCGACCGGGCTCCGACCGTCGAGATGCCCGGATGGTTCAAGCGCGCGAAGCAGACCCCCGCCACCGCCGCGCCCGCCTACAAGGTCAATCTCACCAACCGCGAAGACCTGCGCGCCGAAGTCGACCGCATCCTCGACAAGATCAACAGCGAAGGGTTCGGCGCCCTCACCCCCGACGAGAAGCGCGTTCTCGACGACGCGCGCGAAGCCCTCGGCCGCCGTTGAAAAATGACCGGCCCCGACCATGGTAACGGGACTGACCTCCCGCCCCGCCCTTCTTCCCGGCGAACTTTTTCCGTTTTTCGGCATCCCATAGAAACATCGTGACGACCTCCCGCCTCCTCCGCTCCCTGCCCCTTCTGGCCACCCTGTTCGCCGCCGCCCTGTTCGCGCCGGCTTCCGCCCGGCCCGACCGCACCTTCGAGCTCCCGCCCACGCTGCAAATCGAGGTCAAGTACCTCATCCGCCTGCTCGAGGAGGCCCACTACAACAAGGAGGCCGTCAAGCCCCGCGACTACCGCGAACTCATCAAGAACTACATGAGCGACTGGGACGGCCAGCGCATGTTCTTCCTCGATGGCGACCGCCTGGAATTCGAACGCCGGTTCGGCGAAGGCCTCTACTGGAACATCGCCTCGCTCGGCCGCATCGACGCCGCCTTCGACATCTTCAACGTCTACGAGACGCGCGCCAACGACCGCATCAAGTGGATCTTCAAGGAACTCGAACGCGACTTCAAACTCGACACCGCCGACACCTTCGCCCTCGAACGCAAGGACGCCGCCTGGCCCGCCAGCGCTGCCGAGTCCGACGATCTCTGGCGCCGCCGCCTCAAATTCGAGATCATCCAGCAATTGCTCGCCGACAAGACCGTCGAGGAGGCCGTCTCCACCGTCCGCAAACGCTACGAGCGCATGCTCAAGAACCTCGCCGACATCGAGGGGCTCGATCTCGCCGAGAGCTTCCTCACCAACGTCGCCAAGCTCTACGACCCGCACTCGACCTATTTCTCCGCCGACACCTTCGAGGACTTCAGCATCCAGATGCGCCTCCAACTCGTCGGCATCGGCGCCTTGCTCGGCCTCGAGGAGGATCACTGCGTGGTCAAGGAGGTCATCACCGGCGGTCCGGCCGACCTCGACAAACGCCTTAAGCCGAACGACAAGATCATCGCTGTCGGACAGGTGGGACCCAACGCCGGCGAACCGGTCGACGTGATCGGCATGAAGCTGCGCAAGATCGTCGAACTCATCCGCGGCGAGAAAGGCACCCAGGTCAGGCTGGTCATCCAGCCGGCCGAGTCGGTCGACGGTTCCACGCGCGAGGAAATCGTCATCACGCGCGACGTCGTCAACCTCGACTCCGCCCGCGCCAAGGCCGCCATCTTCGACGTGCCGGATCGCGAAGGCAACCTCCGGCCAATCGGGGTGATCTCGCTGCCCACCTTCTACGGTCCGGACAGCGGTGCCGATGGCAAGGAGCAGAACAGCGCCACGAAGGACATCGCCGAACTCATCCGCCGCCTCAAAGAGGCCGGCATCCAGGGACTGGTGCTCGACCTGCGCAACAACGGCGGCGGTCTGCTCAGCGAGGCCGTCGAGCTGACCGGTCTCTTCATTCCCAAGGGCCCGGTTGTCCAGATACGCAACTACTACGGCGACGTGAAGGTCGACTCCGACCTCGACCCCTCCATGGCCTACACCGGGCCGCTCGCCGTCCTCGTGTCGCGCTTCAGTGCCTCCGCCTCGGAGATCGTCGCGGGCGCCCTCCAGAATTACGGCCGCGCCGTCGTCATCGGCGACAGCTCCACCCACGGCAAGGGCACCGTCCAGACCGTGGTCGAAATGCGCGGCCTCAACCAGCAGCTCGCCCGCGACCGCAGCGGCGCCGCCAAGCTCACCATCCAGAAGTTCTACCTTCCCAACGGCGCCTCGACCCAGCTCAACGGTGTCGTGCCCGACATCGTCCTGCCCTCCATCGAGGATCTCCTGCCCATGGTGGGGGAAAAGGATCTCCCGCACGCCCTCGTGTGGGACGAGATCCCCTCCAGCTTTTTCGAAGGACGCCCGCTCGAGGCCCGCATCCTCACGCCGTTGCGTGAGGCCAGCCTCAGCCGGCAGGATTCCCTGGAGGAGTTCGTCTACCTTAAGCGTCACCTCGACTGGTTCCGGGCCCGCCAGGAACAGAAGGAGATTTCCCTTAACCTCGAGGAGCGTCGCCGCCAAAAGGAACTCGACGAAGCCTTCAAGGCCGAGATGGACGCGGAGCGCGAGCGCCTCGCCAAGACCAACTTCGCCTTCAAGGAATTCCACCTCGGCAAGCCGCCGAAGCCGAACAGGAAGGCCGAGCCGGTCGCCGCTGCAGACGACAGTGCGCTCGATCTGGCCGCCGACACCTCCGACGGCTACGACAAGCTCGACATCCAGCTCCGCGAGGCGCTTCGCGTCGTCGGCGATGCCCTTGAAATGGCCGGCAGCCCGCAGTTCGTGGCCGAACAGGCCCCCCTTACGGCAAAGGCCGACAACAAGAGCTGATGCAATCCCGCCCGGTCGGGGGACCGGGCCAGCAGACTGCAGGCCGCTTGCCCTCACCCGGCGGATCGGGCTAAGGTCGGACCGTCCAACCGAATCTCACGGTTCGCCGAGTACCGCGTAGGCGGGAATCAACAGCATGCCGTAGTTCTCGAAAAAGCGAAGATGCTCGCTCTTCCGCAGGCGGGCGTCCGCCGTCATGAGCGCCGCGATGCGCTCGCGCACACTCTGATCGAGAAGCACCCACGTCGGCGAGCCGGGATCGACCCGGAGCGACTCCTTCTTGAAGGCCGCAAGGAGCGCTTCCACCTCCACTTCGTGCCGGTTCTCGAGCTCGAGCATCGCGGTCACGAGGCCGCCCTGAAACTCCGCAAACCGTTCAGGGTCGGCCTCGATGTTCTCGGCCTCGCGGATGAATGGGCCGAGGGAAAGTTCGTCGAGCCGGTTCCCGGCGCGCAACCGGCGGGCTTCCTCCGGATCGGCCGTGAGGGCGGCCTCCAAGGTCCGCCGCAACGTCGCCCCGACAAAACGGCCCGACTCGCGATGAGATCCGTACGAAAAGGTCACCCCCTTGGCCGCTTCCGCCTCCGCCTGCGCCGACTGGGTGGCGGCGAGTTCGTCCACGACGGCGGCATGACGCGCCCGCAGTTCCGCGAGCGCAGCCTCCGCCTGGCGCAGGCGCTGCCGGTCGAGCGCGGCGAGTTCGGCCGGCGAACGGGGAGCGGGAGGCGGCGGTAGCGTTGGCGCCGGGAACTCCGCCGGAGCATGCGCCCGCCAACCGATCACACCGATCGACGCCACCAGGATCGCCAGGGCGAGGACGAGAAGGCCTGTCTTCATGGGCAGGTCAGGCGAAGGACGCACCGACCCGAACGATCAAATGCAGAGTCGCGCAGGCGGCAAGCGCCGCCGCGACGTCGTCCGCCACCACACCCCAGCCGTCGGGCAGGTGTTGCAGCCGCGCGATGCCGAAGGGCTTCAGAATGTCGTACAGACGAAAGAGCGCGAAGCCGCCAAGAAAGAGCGACCAGGGCGCCGCCCACGAAGGCAGCAATGCCGCCAGGGCGGGCCAGCCCAGAAAACAGAGCGGCATCGCCACAAACTCGTCCAGCACCACGCCGCCCGGGTCGCGTTGCCCGAGCCGGAACTCCGCCTCGCCGCACATCGCCACCGCGATATAGGCCCCGATCGCGCTGAAGAGCACCGTGAGCGCCACGCCGACATCGTGAAAGAACACCGTGAAGTACAACAAACCGGCGAGCGATCCCCACGTGCCCGGCGCCTTCCGGATCCGGCCCACCGGCCCAAGCGTCGCAAAGGCCAGCACCATCCGCGTCGGCAGGAAGCGCGGCCAGATCGGCTGCCTCAATCTCATGCCTTCTCGTCCTTGAAGACCACGTCCTTGTGGCGCCAGATGTACGAGGCTCCGGAACTCACCGCAAAGGCCGTCCCCACGATGAAGAGCGCGAGTCCGATCTTGTGGATCGTCGCCGTGTACATGCTCAGGTCGAAACGGAAAAACTGCGCAAGGTCGTTCGTGACCATCGGCACGCAGAGCAGGAACCCGATGGCGACGAGCTGCGTGAGCGTCTTGGCCTTGCCGCCCTTGTCGGCCGACACGATCACGCCCTTGGAAGCCGCGACCATCCGCATGCCTGTCACCAGAAACTCGCGACAAAGCGTGAGCAGCACCCAGAAAGCGGGAATCGTCTTCTGGTCGACGAACACGATCATCAGGCCGAGGACCATGATCTTGTCCGAAAGCGCATCCATCAGCTTCCCGAAGGTCGAGACGAGGTTGAGTTTGCGCGCCAGATAGCCGTCGAGCCAGTCGCCCACCGCACAGGCGATGAAGAGCCAGAAGGCGATCGTCGCCGCCCCGGTCCACGTCTGGTACATGAGCCAGGCGAGCACGAACATCAGCGGGACCCGGGAAAGCGTGATGATGTTCGGAAGATTCATGGAGGCGCGGCGTGTCCGACAACAGGGCCGGCGCCGGGCCATGGCAAGCCCGCGCGCTGGTTTGCCCTAACGCTTGCGCTCGGGCCCCGTCCCTGCCGTGATCGCTCCGCCGGCCGGCCGGCCCCCTCATGCGCCACTGCATCTATCCCGGTACCTTCGACCCCATCACCTACGGCCACCTCGACGTGCTCGACCGCGCCACGCGCCTCTTCGACCGCGTCACCGTTGCCGTCGCCCACAACCCGGGCAAGGGACCGCTCTTCACCCCGGAGGAACGCCTCGAGATGCTCCGTCCGAATGTCGCGAAATACGACCACGTCGAGGTCGTGCCCTTCGGCGGCCTGCTCGTGGATTTCGCCCTGGAAAACAAGGCCACAGCCATCATCCGCGGCCTGCGCGCGTTTTCGGACTTCGAGTTCGAATTCAACATGGCGCTGATGAACCGCCACCTGCATCCACAGGTGGAGACCATCTTCGTGATGCCAAACGAAGCCTACAGCTACTGCAGTTCGACACTGGTCAAGCAGGTCGCAAAGTACGGCGGCGACGTCTCCCACTTCGTCCCGCCCAACGTCGCCGAGGCCCTGCGCCAAAAATACGGCAGCGCATCGGGCGGCGCGGGCTGACCCCGTCCGCGCGGCCTCCAAAGAACGTGGCGGGAGCATCCTGCTCCCGCCACCCTGCCCGTTCTTACGGGCGTGCCCAATCCGTTGCCTTGCAAAAGCCGGGGAACCGGCCCAAAGATTCCGCGGTCCGATGGACTCGCGACGTCGACGGCCCGGCTCGACGTCCCCCCTCCCCTCCTCGCCGCCTCCGGTTCGCTCCCCGACCGCCCCTCCCCATGAAGGTCCTCGTCGTCCTGCTCGTGTGTTCGCTGGCTGCGAATGCAGCCTACCTGATCGTCCGAGGTTTGCCCTCGTCGCCCGACTCCCCGGCTCCCGCTTCAGCTGCCGCCGCTGAAACCCCGGTGTCGCCCGCGGCGCAGCGCGAAGCGGTCGCCACCTTCTTCGATCCCAAGCGCATCGACGCCACCACGCTCAAGACCCAGCTTGAATCCGCCGGCTTCCCGCCGGAAATCGCCCGCGCCGCGGCGATTGCGCAGATTCAATTCGAGTTCGACGAAAGCCGACGTGCAATCGTCGGGGACATCCCGGCACCTCCGTTCTGGCAGACGAGCACAGCATACACGTTCGCGAGCGGGATCGAAGCAGAGAAAGAACGCGCGCTAAACGCACTCGGACGTGAACGCGATGCCCGCATGCGCGAGATCGCCGGTAGCCAGGACTCCACGGGGCAACTGGACGACAACGCGATCCTGCAACGCTGGGGCCCTCTCCCCGCGGAAAAGCTCGCCGCCGTCCAGAAAATCGAAGGCGACTACTCCGAACTCCAGCGCGAACTGATCGCGGGGCGATCCCCCCTCAACCTTCCGGCTTCGGAACAGGAGAAGATCGCCCTCCTTAATAGAGAGCGACGGGCGGATCTCGAAAGTGTGCTCTCGACGGAAGAACTCTTCGAGTACGATATCCGGCGAAGCCCAACGGCTACCCGGCTTCGCTCGCAGCTGTCGGCCTTCAAGCCGACAGAGGAGGAGTTCCGCGCGATCTTTCGCGTGCAGTTCGAACGAGACAAGGCGAGCGGTCGGGATGCTGCGTTCACGGGTGTCATTTTCCTTGCGAGCTCCGACCGCGAAGCCGACCGCACGGCGCAACTCGAGCAGGTGAAGGGCCTGCTATCCCCCGAGCGGTTTACCGAGTACGAGTTCGCCACGGACAGTCGCAACACAACCCTTGCGCGCATCGCCAGCCGGTTCGGGTTGTCGTCTGCAGCGGCACGGGAGGTCGCGGGAATTCGAGACTCGACCGCCGAGGCGATGCTCAACCTAAGGCGGGACTCCTCAAGGGCGCCCGATGAGCGCAATGCCCAGCTCGCCGCCATGACCCAAGCCGCGGCCGATCGCGTCGCCGGCCTCCTGGGGCCCGATGGTTACCGTGCTTATCTGGAGAACGGCGGCTCCTGGCTCACCCCTCCTGCTCCACCCGCCTCGCGCTAGCCCTACCCACGCCATGAAGCCCATCGTCGCCCTCCTCCTCTGCGCGTCGCTTGCCGCCAATGCTCTCTGGTGGACGCGCCGTGCGGACGATTCCGCACGGAAGCCCGAGCCTGCAATCGCGGCCGCCGACAACCCCACGGGCGCGCCGGAAACCGAGATTTCCCGGGAAAGCTCCCCTGCCTACGCCCTTGCCCATGCGGTCGTCCCGCTGCGATGGGCCGACCTCCCCGTCGGCGACCTGCAGGCTCTGGCCGACTTCCTGCGCGAACGCGGCGTCCCCCCGCACATCGTCCGGGGAATCATCGCTCACTACGTCGACGAGGAATACAGCGAAAAACGCAAGGCCCTCTCCGCTCAATCGAGTCCGGCCGGCTACTGGGAAAACAGCAGCAATTCCGGGCCCGAGGCGATGGCACTTCGCGCCGAGTTGAGAAATCTCGCCCGCGAGCGGAATGATCGACTGAACGCGTTGGTCGGTCAGGTGGAACCTGTTTTCGATCCACAATTCCTTTCGTATATCCGTCAGCGTTACGGCAACCTTCCGACTTCGAAGGTCATGGACCTCCAGGCGATCGAACGGGACTACAACGAACTTCAGAGCCAGATACGGCAGGCGTCCCAGGGCGTGCTGCTCGCCGAGGACCGCGAGGCGCTCGCCCTGATCGAACAGGAACGGCGTAAGGACTTGATGGCGATCCTCACTCCCGAAGAGTACGAGGAGTTCGAGTTTCGCTCCTCCAACACGGGAAGCCAGCTCAGGCGCAACCTCGACATGATGCAGCCGACCGAAGAGGAGTTTCGCACGATCTTCCGGCTGCAGCGCCCGTTTGACGAAAAATATCTCAGCTCGTCCGCTCCGCGCACCCCCACCGCCTTTGCGGAACGCCAGGCCGCCGAGCGAGAACTAATAGCCGCCGTGAAAGCCGCGCTCGGCCCCGAGCGGGGCGCGGACTACGAAAAGTCGCGCGACTACAACTTTGTACACGCGCACTCCGTCGCCAAGAATCTCGGCCTTCCCAAGGAAACCGGAGACCGGTTGTGGACCCTGCAACGCGAGGGGATGCAGAAATTCGGCACCGTTGCGACGGACGCCTCGGCGTCTCCAGCGGAACGTGGACGTCTCCAGCTTGAATACGTCCAATCGCTCCGCACGGCAATTGCCGCCGAAATTGGTGCGGAGAACCTACCCTCGTACGAACAGGGCGGCGGCGGCTGGTTGCGCTCCTTGGAGATGTCCGCCAACCGCGCGATCAACCGGGCCTCGCCGCCCCCGCCGACCGCTCGTTGACCCGCGCGCACCGCGCAACGCGGCTTCTCTGCGGATCCTCCGCGGCCGCCCGCATCCCGGCGTCTCCGGCGGGCTGCGCACCCTGGCCGCCATGGTCTTTTGTTTGAAGGTCGGAAGTGATTGAGAGGGAGGGTCGTAACTTTGT
>VFQQ010000566.1_pt1 | contig 69704 bp, 74 predicted proteins | sample 3512341 | NCBI WGS metagenome assembly VFQQ01 (sample SAMN10412373, study PRJNA504923) | tailings metagenome | isolation source: Relicate 2 Philex TSF1 revegetated site | place: Philippines: Tuba, Benguet | collected 2017-08-29
CGTCGCTGCCGTACTTGCGCTTGGCGAATTCCCAGGCGGCCAGGTAGTTCCAGCGGGCGCCGCCGGAGGTCTTGGGGTTGGGGGTGATGACCTTGACGTCAGGGCGGATCAGGTCGTCCCAGTCCTTGATGTTCTTGGGGTTGCCGGCGCGCGTCACCAGCACGATGGTGGAGGTGTAGGGCGAGCTGTTCAGGGGCAGGCGCTTCTGCCAGTCCTTGGGGATCCAGTTGCCGTTGTCGTGCAGGGCGTCGGTGTCACCGGCCAGGGCCAGGGTGGCCACGTCGGCGTCCAGGCCGTCGATGATGGAGCGGGCCTGCTTGCCCGAACCGCCATGGCTCTGCTTGATGGTCACGTCCTGGCCGGTCTTGGCTTTCCAGGACTTGGCGAAGGCGGCGTTGTATTCCACGTAGAGCTCGCGCGTCGGGTCGTACGACACGTTGAGCAGCGTCACGGGCGCGGGCGTCTGGGCCACGGCGGAGAACGCGCTGGCGGTCAGGGCGGTGGCGGCCAGGGCCTGGATGAGTTGGCGGCGGGTGGTCATGTCGTTCCTTCGGAGAGTCCGTGGTTGATGGGATGGACGGGATGATCCCGGCAAAGCCACGGATAAGGAACGAATGGTTTTTTGGTTGTTTATTACGAAGACATCTAAAGCCCCCCGCGTCGCCTTCGGCGCCTCCCCCCTTGGGAAGGGGGGCGACAGCTGGGGCCGGCGTAGCCGTCCCTTGCTGTCTCTGGACTGGGTTGCGGCTCTCGCTGCCGGGTACGCGCCGGCTGACGCCTGGTCTTCAGATTCTGAAGACGCGGGTCTGCAGGCCTTTTTCCAGCAGCAGGCCGGCGAGCAGGCCCAGGCCGGCGTTCCACACCGAGATGGCTGCGGTGGTCAGCAGCACGGCGCGGGCCTGTTTGTCGCGCGCGTTGCCGGCCGTGCCCATCACAAGGGTGAATCCAGCGACGAACAGCATGGCGCCGATGGTGCCGTCGGGCAGCAGGGCGAGCAGGGCGGCGACCGGGGCGCTGGCAAAAAGGGCCAGCAGCACCAGCGCGCCGCCGAGCCACAGCGGCGCGCGGCCGGTGCGTGCGCCCAGCGCCACCTGCGCCACCAGCCCGCCGGCGCCATGGCACATGGGCGGCGCGCTCAGCCCGGCGGCCACCACGTTCATCCAGCCGGTGCTGCGGGCCACGCGGTTCTCGTCGATGGGCGTGTCTGGAAACAGCCGCTTCGTTTCGGCAACCGTGCCCAGGATCGCGTTGCCGAAGGTCAGCGGCGTCTGCGTCAGCGTGAGGGCGGCGGCGGTGAGCCAGACGCCGGTGGCGGGGATGCCGTGCCACACCGGCTCGGGCAGCGCGAAGCCCGCCGGGGTGTGGAAGGCGGCGGCCATCAGCTCGGGCTGGCGCCAGGCGCCCACCGCAAAACCCGCGAGCAGCAGCGCCGGCATGAGCAGCCAGCCGCCCCGGCCCAGCAGCACCAGCGCGGCCAGCACCGAGGCCAGGCCCAACACCCAGTCGCCCTCGATGCGGCGCAGGCTGCCCAGAATGAGCGCGATGCCCAGGCCGAGCACCACGCCGTGGATGACATCGCGCGAGAGGTGCGCCGCCAGCCAGCGGGCGATGCCCGTCCAGCCCGCGATGAGCCAGAACACGGCGGTCATGGCGGCGGTCAGCGCCAGCACCTCGGGCATGTTCTGCGGGCTCGCCGCCGCACCGGCCAGCGCGGCGGCGCCCACCGCCTTCATGGGCTGCACCGGAAACGGAATGCCGTAGCGCCAGCCCACCGCCAGCAGGCAGAGGCCGAAGGCCAGCAGGATCGCGCTGGCCTGCACGCCCGCCACCACGATGTAGCCCACCATGAAGGGCAGCAGCGTGCCCAGGTCGCCCAGCGAACCGCCGAGGTCGCCACGGAAGGTGGCCGGGGAAAGGTGGGGCGGGGTGGGGGCGGTTGCGTCCGGTGCGGTGCTGGAGCTCATGGCCGGAATTCTGCAACATTCATATGACAGACACGCCATATGTGGCGGCGGGCCGCGCAGTCAGAGCCCTTGCCGGTCAATGGCGCGGAAGCCCTGGCGGATGCGCTCGATCAGGCCTTCCTCCAGCACCGAGCCCGGAAAACCGGGGTTGCGCACGCGGAACACCTGGGTGCGCGGCGAACGCTTGATGGGGCGGAACGAGAGCTGGTCCTTGCGCCAGGCGCGGGCGGTGAGGTTGTCCACCACCGCCACGCCGGCACCGGCCTCGGCCAGCGCGCAGGCCACCTGGCCGGAACGCACCTCGATGCGGCGCGGCCCGGTGTCGAGCGTGCGCGGGTAGTGCTCGGCCACCAGCCGGCCCTGCGGCGTGTCGGGGCTGAAGGCGATCAGCCGTTCCTTCACGATCTCGCTGATCGACACCGAGGTTTCCTGTTCAAAGCGGTGCCCGCGCTGGAACACGCAGCTGAGCGACCACGAACCCACCACTTCCGAGACCAGCAGCGGGTGGTCAATCGGCAGGTTGCTGATGCCCACGTCGGCCTCGCCGATGGCCAGCAGGCGCACCATGTCGCGCACCAGCTGCGATTCCAGGTAGATCATGGAATCGGGGTAGTCGGCCGAGAGCGAGGCGACCGCGCGGGGCACGATCTCCAGCAAGGTGCTGGGGCTGGCCAGCACCCGCAGCGCCAGCCCGCCGCCGGATTTCAGCGCCTGCGCGCGCTCGTCGATGCGCCGCACGCCGCGGTACACGTGTTCCACCTCGGCGTAGAGCGCGTGGGCTTCGGGCGTGGGCTTGAGGCGGCCCTTGCCGCGTTCGAACAGGCGAAGGCCCAGCTGCAGCTCGATGTGACCGATCATGCGGCTGATGCCGGGCTGCGAGACGTGCAGCAGGCGGGCCGCGTCGGCGGTGGAGCCGGTGAGCATGGTCGCCCGGAACACTTCAATCTGGCGCAGGTTCATGGATCGTGTTCTCGCGAAACGGATAACAACATGTTATTGCATGGCGCAGTATTGGTATTTGCCTGTTAGGGGCTGCATTCCTAGGATGCCGGCTGGATTTCCGCGAACCGCCGCTGACTTCCCGGCACCTTTTTGACATGAACAGGAGACACAACATGACTTCCCCATCCTTCCCCGTGCGCCGCCGTGCGCTGCTCTCCGGCGCCGCCGCGCTGACCGCCACCGCCCTCTGGCCCCACGGCGCATTCGCCAGCGATGCCTGGCCCTCGAAAACCGTGCGCATCATCGTGCCGTTCGCACCCGGTGGCGGTGCCGACAGCTCGGCCCGCGTGCTGGCCGAACTGTTTGCGCCCCAGCTGGGGCAGGGCGTGATCGTGGACAACCGGCCCGGCGCGGGCAGCGCCATCGGCGTGAACGCCGCCGCACAGAGCCGCGACGGCCACACGCTGCTGATGGGCAGCAACAGCATGGTCATCAACCCGTCGCTGATCCCGAACATCGGTTACGACGTGGCGCGCGATTTCGACGCGGTGGGCATGGTCTCGGCGCAGCCGCTGGTGCTGGTGGTGCCGGCCGCCTCGCCGCTGAAGAGCTTTGCCGACGTGGTCGCCACCGCCAAGGCCAAGCCGGGCGAGCTGATGGCGGGCAACAGTGGCAACGGCACGCTGGCGCACCTGGCCTCTGAAATCTTCGCCAGCCAGACCGGCGCCACGCTCACCCCGGTGCCCTACAAGGGCGAGAGCGCGCTCATGCCCGACCTGCTCGGTGGCCTGGTGTCGCTCGGTTTCCTGAACCTGCCCAGCGTGCTGGTGCACATCCGGTCGGGCAAGCTGCGCGCGCTGGCCGTGTCGTCGCCGAAGGAAGTGCCGGAACTGCCGGGCGTGCCCACCTTCCGTTCGCTGAACCAGCCGAGCCTGGAAGTGCAAGGCTGGGCCGCGCTGTTCGCGCCGAAGGACTCGATTCCCGCCGCCGGCCTGGCCCGGCTGGAAACCCTGCTGGCCAGCGCGCTCGCGTCGGACGCGGTGAAAGCCCGCTTCACCACGCTGGGCGTGTCGCCCGTGGTCCAGAGCCGGGCCGACACGGTGAAGTTCATGAAGGCCGAGGGCGAGCGTTACGCCGCCGTCATCAAGGCCCGTGGCATCAAGGCGGAATGAGCGTGACCACCCTCAACCCCGTGCCACCCCGCTCGGTCGACGTGCTGGTGTGTGGCGGCGGTGTCGCCGGCACCATGGCCGCGGTGGCCGCCGCGCGCCAGGGCGCTTCCGTGATGCTGGTGGAGCGCTACGGCTTCCTGGGCGGCAACGCCACCGGCGGCGCGGTGGCGCAGTTCAACAGCTGGCAGACCGAGGCCGGCCGCCGCGTGGTGGCGGGCCTGGCTGACGAGGTGGTGCAGCGGCTGCGCGCCTTCGAGGCGGCCGGTGAACACCAGGTGTTCGTGATGTCCACCGGGCACAGGATGGACCGCGTGGAGTACGCGCCCGAGGTGCTCAAGCTCGTGCTCGACGACATGGTGACCGACGCCGGTGTGCAGCCCATGCTGCACGCCCATGTGTGCGACGTGGTCTGCGACGGCGGTCGCATTCACACCGTGCGGCTGCTCACCAAGAGCGGCGTGATCGACGTGCACCCGCGCGTGGTGATCGACACCTCGGGCGACATCGACGTGCTGCACCGTGCGGGCGCGCGTTTCCTGCCGCTGGAAGAGGGCGACGCCCTGCAACCCGCGACCATGATGTTCCGCTTCGGCCCGATCGACTTCGAGCGCTTCGACGCGACCACCCCCGCCGAGACGAAAGCCCTGGCGCGCCAGGGTTTCGAGAGCGGCGAACTGGCCCGCGCCGCGCTGCATTCCTCGCGCGACCCCTATTCCTCCGACGGCTGGTTCAACATCAGCCGCCTGGGCATCGACGCGACCGACGCCACGGCGCTGAGCCAGGCCGAGATCGAAGGCCGGCGGCAGGCCTGGAAGGCCGCGGGTTACCTGCGCCGCGCCGTGCCGGGTTGCGAAGCCGGGCGGTTGCGGGCGTTTGCCACGCAGGTCGGCATTCGCGAGACGCGCCGCGTCGAGGGCGAACACGTGCTCACGGCACAGGAGCTCACGCAGCCGGTGGTGTTTGCCGACGGCATTGCCTGCGGCGCGTACCCGATTGACATCCATCCCGCTGCCGGCGGCGAGCTGATCTATTCGTCGATGGGCGACGACCACGCGTACCAGATTCCCTACCGCAGCCTCATTCCCAAAGGCATCAGCAACGCGCTGGTGGCCGGGCGCGGCATCTCGGCCACGCACGCCGCGCTGGCCGCGATCCGCGTGATGACGATTTCCATGGCGGTGGGGCAGGCCGCCGGCATCGCCGCCGCGATGGCCTGCGAAGGCGAGGGCGCGGTGGACGTGCGCGGTGTCGACGCGGCGCGGCTGCGCGAGGCGCTGGTGGCCGGTGGCGCGCTGGTCGACCCATGAACATCGATGGACACACCGGGCTGATCGCCCACATCGGCTACCCGACGCACACTTTCAAGTCGCCGATGATCTACAACCCGTACTTCGAGTCGGCGGGCATCAACGCCGTGGTGGTGCCCATGGGCTGCCGGCCCGAACACTTCGTGCCGGTGCTGCGCAGCTTCTTCGCGCTGGAGAACGCGGTCGGTGCGCTCATCACCATGCCGCACAAGGTCACCACCGTGGGGTTGCTGGACGACAGCAGCGTGGCGGTGAAGGTGGCCGGTTCGTGCAACGCCGTGCGGCGCGATGCCGATGGCCGCCTGGTGGGCGACATGTTCGATGGCGAGGGCTTCGTGCGCGGCGTGCGGCGCAAGGGCCTGCGCCTGCAGGGCGCGCGCGCCCTGGTGGTGGGCAGCGGTGGCGTGGGCAGCGCCATTGCCGCGTCGCTGGCCGGTGCCGGCGTGGGCGCGATGGCGCTGTTCGACGCGAATCCCGCCTCGGCCCGCGCACTGGCCGAGCGGCTGCGCCAGCACCACCCGGCGCTGGAGGTGTTTGCGGGCGACAACGACCCGCGCGGTTTCGATCTCGTCGTCAACGCCACTCCGCTGGGCATGAACGCCGACGACCCCCTGCCATTGGACGTGGACCGCCTTTCGCCCCACAGCTTCGTGGGCGAGGTGGTGATGAAGGCCGAGATGACACCGCTGCTGCAGGCCGCCACGGCCCGGGGCTGCGCGGTGCAGATCGGCACCGACATGCTCTTCGAGCAGATCCCCGCGTACCTCGAGTTCTTCGGCCTGCCCACGACCACGGCCGATGCGCTGCGCGCGGGCGCGCGGCTGGCGTACTGAACCCGGTCTGAAAACCCGGTCGCCGAGTCGCAAGGGCGACCGGCGGCGGCATTTCTAGGTGATAACCCTAGTATGTGTACCGTACCTTACATACAACAATACGCGCCGTTCGAGCTTTTCCGGAGACAGACCATGCCGTGCCCCTTTTCCTGCCGACCCGCGCCCCACGCGCAGGCGGTCCACTTTCCCGAGGTGTCATGAGCACGTCTTCTTCTCTCCGCAAAGGGCCGGTGATCCGCCTGCTCGAGTTTTTCCTGGCCGTGTGCCTCATCGCCATGGTGGTCATGGTGTTCGGCAACGTGGTGCTGCGCTACGGCTTCAACTCCGGCATCGTCATGTCCGAAGAGCTCTCGCGTTTCGCCTTCATCTGGCTGGTGTTCGTGGGCGCGGTCGTCGCCATGCACGAAGGCTCCCACCTGGGCGTGGACTCGCTCGTGAAAGCGCTGCCGCGCGGCGGCAAGATCGCCTGCCTGGTGGCCAGCGAACTGCTCATCCTGGCGTGCTGCGCGATGTTCTTCTGGGGCACCTGGCGCCAGCACGAGGTGAACGCCACCACCATGGCGCAGGTCACCGGCATGTCGATGATCTGGGTCTTCGGCATGGGTTACTTCACCAGCCTGGGCATCGCGCTGGTGACGCTGATGAAGCTCTGGCGCCTGGCCACAGGCCAGCTGAGTGACGACGAACTGATCGGCATCCACGAGAGCGAGGAAGAGATCGTTGCCGCCACGGCCGCACCCGCCGCTCCGACCGGGGGACGCGCATGACCGCCGGCGTTTTTGTCTTCTCGCTGCTCGGCGCCATGGCGCTGGGCATGCCGATCGCTTTTGCGCTGCTGGTCTGCGCGGCCGCGCTGATGATGCTGCAGGGCCAGATGGACACCACCATCCTGTCGCAGAAGATCATCGAAGGTGCCGACAGCTTCCCGCTGCTCGCCATTCCCTTCTTCATGCTGGCCGGCGAACTGATGAACGCTGGCGGCATCTCCAAGCGCATCGTCAACTTCGCGCTCGCCTTCGTCGGCCACATCCGAGGCGGGCTCGGCATCGTCGCCATCCTGGCGGCGGTGATCATGGCCGCCATCTCGGGTTCCGCCGCGGCCGACGCCGCCGCGCTGGCCACCATGCTCATCCCCATGATGCGGCAGGCCGGCTACAACATTCCGCGCTCGGCCGGCCTCATCTCGGCGGGCAGCGTGATCGCCCCGGTGCTGCCGCCTTCCATCGGCATGATCATCTTCGGCGTGGTGGCCAACGTGTCGATCGGCAAGCTGTTCATGGCCGCGATCGTGCCCGGCCTGCTGATGGGCGTGTCGCTGATGATTGCCTGGATGATCGTGGCGCGCAAGGACGAGGTGGCGGTGCTGCCGCGCATGCCCATGCGCGACCGCGCCAAGGTGGCCCTGCAGAGCACCTGGGCGCTGGTGATGCCGATCGGCATCGTGGGCGGCATGAAGTTCGGCCTGTTCACGCCGACCGAGGCCGCCGTGGTGGCCGCGGTGTACGCCTTCTTCGTCGGCATGTTCGTCTACCGCGAACTCAAGTGGGGCGCGATCTACCCGCTGATCGTCAGCGCCGCCAAGACCACCGCCGTGGTCGTGTTCCTGATCGCCTGTGCGCTGGTCTCGGGCTGGCTCATCACCGCGTCCGACATTCCGCAACAGGTGAGCGAGCTGCTGCAGCCCTTCGTGGACAGCCCGATCCTGCTGATGGCGATCATGATGATCCTGGTGGTGATCGTGGGCACGGCGCTGGACTTCGCGCCCACGCTGCTGATCCTCACCCCGGTGCTGATGCCGCTGGTGCGCGAGGCCGGCATCGACCCGGTGTATTTCGGCGTGCTGTTCATCATGAACAACGCCATCGGCCTGATCACCCCGCCGGTGGGCATCGTGCTCAACGTGGTGTGCGGCACGGCCAAGCTGCGCATGGGCGAGCTCATGAAGGGCCTCATGCCTTTCCTGATCGCCGAGATCGCCGTGCTGTTCCTGCTGGTGCTGTTCCCGTCCATCGTGCTGGTGCCGCTGCGCTGGCTCACGGGCTGACCCGCTTTCTCTTTTTCCCTTCGTTCCTTCATTCCAACCAGGAGACTTTTCCCATGATGTCCAGCTTCCTGCGCGTCTCCGCGCTCGCCCTCGCCGTTGCCGCCATCGCTGCCCCCGCGCACGCCCAGTTCGAAGCGCGCTCGCTGCGCGTGTCTTCCGGCGTGGCCAAGGGCCACCCGATCAGCTTCGGCATCACCAAGATGACGCAGTGCGCGGCCGACAAGTCCGGCGGCAAGCTCAAGCTGGTCACCTACTACGACGGCGCGCTGGGCAACGACACCACCGCTTCGCAACAGGTGCGCACCGGCTCGCTGGACATGGTGCTGACCTCGACCGCCCCGCTGGTCGGCGCGATCCCGCAGCTGGCCGTGTTCGACCTGCCGTTCCTGTTCTCCAACGAGAAAGAGGCCGACCAGGTGCTCGACGGCCCGATCGGCAAGTCCTTTGCGCCGCGCTACGAAGCCGCCGGCCTGGTGAACCTGGCCTACTGGGAAAACGGTTTCCGCAACGTCACCAACTCCAAGCACGCCGTGAACAAGTGGGAAGACCTGCAGGGCGTGAAGATGCGCGTGATGCAGAACAAGGTGTTCCTGGACACCTTCAGCGCGCTGGGCAGCAACCCCACGCCGCTGGCTTTCTCCGAGGTGTATTCCGCGCTGGAAACCCGCACGGTGGACGGCCAGGAAAACCCCATCGCGCTGATCGAGAACATGAAGTTCTACGAAGTGCAGAAGTACCTTTCGCTCACGCGCCACGCCTACAGCCCGCTGGCCGTGCTGATCTCCAAGAAGAAGTTCGACACGCTGTCCGCGCAGGAACAGGCCGTGATGCACGAATGCGCCATCGCCGGTCAGGAAGAATCGCGCCGCGTGGGCCGTGCCGCAGACGCTGAAGTGATCGCCAAGCTGAAGAAGAACGGCATGCAGGTGAACGAGGTGTCGGCCGCCGAACTGCAGCGCATGCGCGACCGCGTGAAGGACGTGTACGCCGCGCAGGCCAAGGTGGTGGGCGAAGACACGCTGGCCGCCGTGAACGCCGAACTGCAACGCATCCGCGCCGCCAAGTGAGCCTCACCAGCCCGACCATCGCCACCCTGCCGCCGGCCGGCGCGGTGGTGGCCATCACCGGCGCGGCCCAGGGCATCGGCCTGGGGCTGGCGCGGCATTTCGCCCAGGCCGGCGCGCGCGTGCTGCTGTCCGACGTGAACGCCGAGGCCTGCACGGCCGCGCGCGACGCGCTGCGCGCCGAAGGCCATGAGGTGGAAGCCGCCGCCGCCGACGTGACGGACGCCGCCGCCTGCGAACGCATGGTGGACGCGGCGGTGCGCGCCTTCGGCCGCCTCGACGTGATGGTGTGCAACGCGGGCGTGGCGCAGGTGAAGCCGTTCATGGAACTGCAGGCCGCCGACTGGGACCTGCACTTCGCGGTCAACGTGAAGGGCGCGTTCCTCAGCCTGCAGGCGGCCGCGCGCCGCATGAAGGAACAGGCACCGCTGGCCGTGGGCCGCCCGCGGGGCAAGGTCATCACCATGGCCTCCATCGCGGCGCGCTACGGCGCTGGCGTGATGGCGCCGTACCAGGGCCCGTACCGTGCGAGCAAGGCGGCCGTGGTCAGCCTCACGCAGACCGCCGCATTCACGCTCTCGCCCGATATCACGGTGAACGCGCTGTGCCCCGGCATCGTCGCCACCGACATGTGGACGCGCATGGACCGCGACCTGGCCCACCTGAACAACGGCCGCGAAGGCGACGTGTTCGCCAGCCGCGTGGCCAACGTGCCCATGGGCCGCGCGCAGACGCCGCAGGACGTGGCCGGTCTGGCGCTGTTCCTGGCGTCGCCCGCGTCGGATTACATGACAGGCCAGTCGATCAATATCGACGGCGGCCTGGTGCTCAGCTAAGGTCACGCCTTTTGCCAACCCAGGAGCAGCCCGCATGACCCGCAAGTTCAATTTCGAGATGCCCAAGTCCTTGACGGAGATCGTCGCCAGCCGGCTGCGGCAGGCGATCGTCGACGGCGAGTTCGCGCTGGGCGAGATGATCTCGGAGGACACGCTGGCCGCGCTCTTCGGGGTGAGCCGCACGCCAGTGCGCGACGCGCTCACGCTGCTGCAGAACACCGGCCTGGTCGAGATCCGGCCCAAGCGCGGCAGCTTCGTCTTCCAGCCGAGCGAGGACGACATGCGCGCCATCTGCGACTTCCGGGTGATGCTGGAGGTGCAGGCCGCGCGCTGCGCCCACCGGCACGACCACGATGGCGTGGTCAAGGCCCTGCAGGACGGGCTGGACGAGATGCAGGCCGCCATCGACGCCGACGACGACGTGCGCTACGGCCACGCCGACTCGGCTTTCCACCTCACGCTGTTCCTGTACTCGGGCAACAGCTACCTGCACGATGCCTACGACCTGGTCGCCGGCAAGATCGCGGCGCTGCGCACCGCGATGTCGCGCCAGTTCGCCGACGCGCGCGAGGTCTCGCTGGCCGAACACCGCGCGGTGATGGACTTCGTGGACCAGGGCGATTTCGCCGGCCTTGAAGACCTGCTGCGCGTGCACATCGACCGCACCGTGGACGCCTACCGGCTCGCCGTGGACAGCGGCCGCATCGGCACACCCGCGCGGACACCCCGGTTGCAACGCATCCAACCCACACCCACTTCATGACCCAAGCTTCCCAACTGCGCCGCCTGCTGCAAGCCGGCGAGATCGTCATGGCGCCCGGCGCGCCCGATTCCATCACCGCCCGCCTGGTGCAGAAGGCCGGCTTCCCTGCCGTCTACATGACCGGTTTCGGCGCCACCGCCAGCCGCCTCGGCACGCCCGACATCGGCCTGCTGAGCCAGACCGAGATGACCGGCCATGCGCGCGACATGGTGCGCGCGGTGGACATTCCCGTGATTGCCGATGCCGACACCGGCTACGGCGGCCCGTCCAACATCCACCGCACGGTGCGCGAGTACCTGCAGGCCGGTGTGGCGTCGATCCACCTGGAAGATCAGGTCGCGCCCAAGCGCTGCGGCCAGATGGCCGGCATCCGCCTGATGGACGCCGAAGAGAACGTGCGCCGGCTGCGCTGCGCGGTCGAGTCGCGCGGCGATGGTGACCTGCTGATCATCGGCCGCACCGATGCGTTGCCCGCCGCCGGCATCGACGAAGCCGTGCGCCGCGCGAAGCTGTACCAGGGCGCGGGCGTGGACCTTGTGTTCGTCGACGGCATCAAGACCGTGGCCGAGGTCGAGGCCGTGGCGCGCGCGGTTGAAGGCCCGAAGGTGGTCTCACTGGTCGATGGCACGCCGGCCGCCGCGCTCACCGCCGCACAACTGCAGGCCATGGGTTTCTCCGTGGTGTTCTACGCCGTCACCGCGCTGTTCACGGCGGTGCGCGCCGTATCCGGTGCGCTGGCCGAACTCAAGCGCGCCGGCACGCCCGTGGGCGCCGCCAGCGGCATGGTGAGCTACGCCGATTTCACCGAACTGGTCGACCTGGACTTCCACAAGAAGCTGGACGACAAGTTCGGCGCCTGAATTCCCCTTTCCTTCTTTCTTCTTCGTTCTCCTCCTTCACGGATCGATTGCCCTCCATGTCCACGCTCGCCGTTTCCCATCCCGCCCTGCAGGAATTGCTTGACCAACTCGGCCCCGTTGCCGTGCTGGTGGGCGATGCCGTTCCGGTGCGCAACCACAACGACTACAGCGGCCTCGCGCCCAGCACGCCGCTGGCGGTGGTGCGCCCGGCCGACACGGCCGGCGTGGCCACGGCGCTGCGCATCTGCCATGCGCACGGCATCGGCGTGGTGCCCCAGGGCGGCCTGACCGGCCTGTGTGGCGGTGCCCGCGCGGGCGCGAACGAGATCGCGCTGTCGCTCGAGCGCCTGGTCGGCATCGAGGAGATCGACACGGCCGCCGCCACCATGACGGTGGCCGCCGGCACGCCGCTGGAAACCGTGCAGCAGGCCGCGCTGAACGCGGGCTTCTTCTGCCCGCTCGACCTGGGTGCGCGCGGCTCGTGCGCCATCGGCGGCAACCTGTCGACCAACGCCGGGGGCAACCGCGTGATCCGCTACGGCATGGCGCGCGAGATGGTGCTGGGCGTGGAGGCCGTGCTGGCCGACGGCACGGTGGTCAACAGCCTGAACAAGATGATCAAGAACAACGCGGGCTTCGACCTGAAGCACCTGTTCATCGGCAGCGAAGGCACGCTGGGCGTGATCACCCGCATCGTGCTGCGCATGTTCCCCAAGGCCGGTTCTTCGGTGGTGGCCATGTGCGCCTGCGAAGACTACGCCGCCGTGCTGCGCCTGCTGGGCGCGGCGCGCTCGGGCCTGGGCCCGCTGCTTTCGGCCTTCGAGGTGATGTGGCCCGACTACTGGAACCGCGCCGTGGGCGAGCTGCGCGCGCGCAACCCGTTCGCCGGCGACGACACGCCGTACGGCGCCTACGTGCTGATCGAGGCGCTGGGCACCGACCCCGAGTCCGATCTGCCGCGCTTCGAATCGTGGATGGAAAAACTGCTGGAAGAGGGCGTGGTGCCCAACGCCGTGGTGGCCCAGTCGCTCGCCGAAGAGCAGGCGCTGTGGGGCGTGCGCGATGCCTGCGGCGAACTGCACCAGACCTGGCCCGGCCACCTGGCGTTCGACATCGGCCTGCCGCAGACCGCCATGGACGACTACGCCCGCGCCTGCAAGGCCGAGCTGGCCGTGAAGGTGCCCGGCCTGGAGAGCGTGTTCTACGGCCACATCGGCGACGGCAACGTGCACATCGTGGCATACCGCGCCGGCGACAAGGAACAACCCAAGGACGCCGTGGAAGAAGTGGTCTACGGCCTGGTGCAGCAGTACGGCGGCACCGTGTCGGCCGAACACGGCATCGGCACCATCAAGCGCCGCTGGCTGGGCCACGCACGCTCGCCCGAGCAGATCGCGCTGATGCGCACGCTGAAGAACGCCATGGACCCCAAGGGCATCCTGAACCCCGGAAAGGTGCTGTGAGCGTGAGGACGCTGGCAGGCCGCGTGGCCGTGGTCACCGGCGCGGGGCGCGGCATCGGCCGTGCCATTGCCGACGACCTCGCCGCGCGCGGCGCCGACGTGGCCCTGTTCGACGTGCAGCAGCCCGACGAGGCGGCCAGCGCCATCGCTGCCGCGCACGGCGTGCGCACGCTCGCGGTGACGGCGGATGTGAGCGACGAGGCTTCGGTGAACGCCGGCTGCGCGCGCGTGGCGGCGGCGCTGGGCGCCATCTCGGTGCTGGTCAACAACGCCGGCATCATGCAGCGCGAGTCGGCCGACCACCACACCCTGCCGGCGAGCGACCTGCAGCGCATGCTGTCGGTGCACGTGGGCGGCGCGGCCATCATGAGCGCCGCGGTGCTGCCGGGCATGCGGGCGCAGGGCTTCGGTCGCATCATCAATTTGTCTTCCGTCATCGGCCTGGTGGGCCTGCAACGGCGCACGGCCTATTCCACCGCCAAGGCCGCCATTGCCGGCCTCACGCGCGGGCTGGCGCTGGAGAACGGCCGCCATGGCGTGACGGTGAACGCGGTGGCGCCCGGCTATGTGCTGACCGATGTGTTGCGCGAGAAGATGCGCCTGGGCACACTGGACTACAACCTGTTCGCCGAGCGCTCGGCCGTGGGCCGCTGGGCCCTGCCGGAAGAGATCGCACGGGTGATTGGCTTCCTGGCCGAACCCGCGTCCGGCTTCATCACTGCGGCCATCTGGCCGGTGGACGGCGGCTACGCGGCCAATGGCAACCCCGGCGAGGCGCTGGGACCGTTGCAGGCGCTGGACGCCGCAACCAACTGACAGTACGGAGGTTTTCCATGAGCGATCTGCTGACCCTGACCGCCGGTGGACGCGAGCCCTTGCAGGCCTCGTTCAGCGACGCGCGCAACCCCATCGGCCTCGATGGCCTGGAGTTCATCGAATACGTCACCTCCAAGCCGCAGGCGCTGGGCCAGGTGCTGGAGATGATGGGCTTCCGGCCCATCGCTCGCCACCGCTCGCGCGAGGTGCTGCTGTACCGCCAGGGCGCGCTGAACATCGTCGTCAACGCGCACCCGCGCGACGCGCAGGCTGCCGGCCATGCCGGTGAGGCGCCGGTGATTTCCGCCATGGCCCTGCGCGTGCGCGACGCCCAGGCCGCCTACCGCTACGTGCTGGAACGTGGCGCCTGGGAAGTGCCCACGCACGCCGACGTGATGGAGCTCAACATTCCCGCCATCCACGGCGCGGGCGGCAGCCGCATCCACTTCGTCGACCGCTACCAGAACTTCAGCATCTACGACGTCGACTTCGTACCGATCCCCACGGTGGATCAGCACCCACCCGCCACCGCCGGCATCCACTTCTTCGGCGTGGTGCAGTACATCGGCCCCGAGCGCAGCCACGACTGGATCGAGTTCTACGGTGAACTGTTCGGCACGCAACTGATTCCCGACGACCAGCGCTTCGGCATCATGCCCAAGGGCCGGTTGCTGCGCACCCCCGCGCTCGACGCCTCGCAGCGCTTCATGCTGCAGCTCATCGAACCCGAACCCAACGTGCTCGATGCGGGTGAGCGGCTGCAGCGCATCGGCCTGGGCGTGCCCGACGTGATGGCCGCCGTGCAGGCGCTGCGCGCGCGTGGCGTGGAGTTCGTCGAGACCGACGCCGTGCACACCGAGCGCCGCGGCGCCATCACCAAGACCTACCTGGGTTCGGTGGTGTTCGAGCTGGTGCACAGCGAACCTGCACAGGAGTGATGTGATGACCCACAACGCCCTGCTGCGCCAGCGCAAGGACCTCGCCATCCGCTCCTTCGGCATGGACACCATCACGCTGGCCGGCCCGCTCGAAGCCAAGCTCGAAGCCATGGCCGAGGCCGGCTTCGGGCAGGTCATGCTCAAGGCCAACGACCTCGTGGGCCACGCACAGGGCTGGCAGGCGGCGGTGAAGGCGGTGCACGCCAGCGGGCTGCGCGGCACGGGCTTCCAGGTGCTGCGCGATTTCGAAGGCCTCTCGGGCCACCTGCACGCCTACAAGGTCGACATCGCGAAGTCGATGCTGGAGATGTGTGCCGCGCTCGGCTGCAACGTGCTGCTGGCGTGCTCGTCCACCTCGAAGCACGCGAGCGACGACCTCGACCACATCGCGCGCGACCTGCGCAAGCTGGCCATGCTGGCCATTCCCTACGGCATCCGCATCGCCTACGAAGCGCTGTCGTGGGGCCGCACGGTCAACGAATTCACCACCGCGTGGGACGTGATCCAGCGCGCCGACTGCCCGAACCTCGGCATCGGCATCGACTCGTTCCACATCCTCGCGGCAGAAACCTCGCTCGACGCCATCGACGACCTGCAGCCCGACCGGATCTTCCTGGTGCAGCTGGCCGACTTCATGTGGCAGGAAACGCGCACCTTCGAGGAACGCATGACCACGGCGCGCACCTTCCGTGTGTTCCCGGGCGAGGGCGTGCACAGCGAACAGGTGGTGCAGCTGGTGCTGAAGCTGGACGCGCTGGGCTACTCGGGTGACTACAGCTTCGAGGTGTTCAACGACGACTACCTGCAGATGCCGCTGCCCACCGTGGCGCAGCGCGCGCGCCGCTCGGCGCAATGGCTGGCCGACGACGTGCTGCGCCTCTCGGTGCCGCTGCCGAGCCAGCTGCGGCTGCGCCGCGCGGGCTGAGCCGCACCGTTTCCGTCAAGCGGCAGGGGCGACCGGCAGGCCCAGCAGCTTTTCCAGTTCGGCGTGTTCCAGCCCGTCGACCTTGTCGATGAGCTGGAGGCCCTGCGGCGTGCAGGCCAGCGTGGCCAGGTCGCTGTAGATGCGCTTGACGCAGCCGATGCCGGTGAGCGGGTAGGTGCACTGCGGCACCACCTTGCTCTCGCCCTTCTTGGTCAGCAGGTCCATCATCACCCAGGTCTGCTTGGCGCCGATGGCGAGGTCCATCGCACCGCCCACGGCGGGAATGGAGCCCGCTTCGCCAGTGCTCCAGTTGGCGAGATCACCCGTGGCCGAGACCTGGAACGCGCCGAGCACGCAGATGTCGAGGTGGCCGCCGCGCATCATGGCGAAGCTGTCGGCGTGGTGGAAGTACACGCCACCGGGCAGCAGCGTCACCGGCTGCTTGCCGGCGTTGATGAGGTCGTAGTCTTCCTCGCCCTGCGCGGGCGCGGGGCCCATGCCGAGGATGCCGTTCTCGCTGTGCAGCACCACCTCGATGCCCGGGGGCAGGTGGTTGGCCACCAGCGTGGGCTGGCCGATTCCCAGGTTCACGTAAGCGCCGTCGTGGATGTCCTGCGCGACGCGGCGCGCCAGTTCGTCCTTGGTTCTTCGGGTGTAGCTCATATCGGTCTCTGCTTTCACGCGGCGGTCTTGAAGCCGCCGGCCTGCGTGGCCACGCGGGGAATGCGCACCACGGCGCTCACATGGATGCCGGGCGTGACCACGGCCTCGGGGTCGAAGCTGCCGAGTTCGGCGATCTCGTAGACGCTGGCGATGGTGCGCTTGGCGGCGGTGGCCATCACCGGGCCGAAGTTGCGCGCGGCCTTGCGGTAGGTGAGGTTGCCCCAGCGGTCGCCGCGCTCGGCCTTGATGAGCGCCACGTCGCCGAAGATCGGGTACTCCAGCACATAGGCCTTGCCGTTGATCACGCGGGTTTCCTTCTCGCTGCCATCGGGGTTTTTCGCGAGTTCGGTGCCGAATCCGGTGGGCGTGAAGAACGCCCCCACACCGGCGCCAGCGGCACGCAGCCGTTCGGCCAGGTTGCCCTGCGGCACCAGTTCGAGTTCGAGTTCGCCGCTGCGGTAGAGCGCGTCGAACACGTGGCTGTCGGCCTGGCGCGGAAAGCTGCAGATGACCTTGCGCACGCGCCCGGCCTTGAGCAGCGCGGCCAGGCCGGTGTCGCCGTTGCCGGCGTTGTTGTTCACCACGGTGAGCTCGCGCGCGCCCTGTTCGATCAGGCCGTCGATCAGTTCACCCGGAATGCCGGCGGTGCCGAAGCCACCGATGAGCACAGTGGCACCGTCTTCGATGCCGGTGAGCGCCTCGGCGATCGAGGCCGCGATCTTGTTGATCAAGGGAAGTCTCCTGCTGCGGGGATGTTCTCGCGCATTCTGTCAGCGAAATCGCCGCGTTTGCCGGCGCACATTTCCCTGTGCGGAAAACTGATTTTCAACCCACCCGGGAAGCGGCGGTGGCGCACGGGTGCTGCCATCATGCGGGTCCGCACAGCACACGAACGGATGAGCACCATGCAGTCTTTTGTCTACCAGAGCCAGCCCTCGCGCGTGATCTTCGGCGCCGGCACGCTGGCGCAGTTGCCCCGCGAGATGGACGCCCTCGGCGCGTCGCGCGCCCTGGTGCTGTGCACGCCCGAACAGCGCGCCTCGGCCGAGCGCGTGGCCGACCTGCTGGGCGCGCGCGCCGCCGGCGTGTTCGACCGCGCGGTGATGCACGTGCCCATCGAGACCGCCCGCGAGGCCCGCGAGGAGGCGCGCCGCCTGGGTGCCGATTGCGCCGTGGCCATTGGCGGTGGCTCCACCACCGGCCTGGGCAAGGCCATCGCGCTCGACTCGGGCCTGCCCATCGTGGCCATCCCCACCACCTACGCCGGTTCCGAGATGACGCCCATCTACGGCATCACCGAAGCCGGCCTGAAGAAAACCGGCAAGGACCCGCGCGTGCTGCCCCGCACCGTGATCTACGACCCCGAACTCTCGCTCGGCCTGCCCGTGGGCATGAGCGTCACCAGCGGCATCAACGCCATCGCGCACGCGGCCGAAGGCCTGTACGCGACCGACGCCAACCCGATCATGGACCTCATGGCGGAAGAGGGCATTGCCGCCCTGGGCCGCGCGCTGCCGCGCATCCACGCACAGGCCGATGACGCCGAGGCCCGGTCGGACGCGCTCTACGGCGCCTGGCTCTGCGGCTCCGTGCTCGGCGCGGTGGGCATGGCCTTGCACCACAAGCTCTGCCACACCCTGGGCGGCAGCTTCAACCTGCCGCACGCCGAAACCCACACCATCGTGCTGCCACACGCGCTGGCCTACAACGCGGCAGCGGCACCCCGCGCCATGCAGCGCATCGCCCGGGCACTCGGCGGTGCGAGCGCCGCGCAGGCGATGTACGACCTGGCGAAGACGAATGGCGCGCCGGTGGCGCTGAAGGACATCGGCCTCAAGGAAAGCGATCTCGACAAGGCCTGCGAGATCGCCATGAGCAACCAGTACCCGAACCCCAGGCCGCTGGAGCGGGGCGCGATCCGGCAGCTGCTGCAGGACGCGTTCGAGGGCGTGCGGCCCCGGGCCTAGGCCTTCGCCAGCAGATCCACGTAGGCCCCACCCACCAGCTGCCCGGGCGCGATGCCGAGCGCCGCCATCAGCCGGTGCGCCTCGCGCGTGCCGGCCTCGATGGGCTCGCCGTCTTCCAGCACCACTTCCAGTTCCAGGAAATCGCCGAGGCCCTGCACGCGGTCGATGTGGATGCGGGTGCGGCCCACCATGTACAGCGTGCGCTGCTTGACCACGCGGCCGATCTCGCCATGGGCCAGTGCCAGCGCAGCCCGCAGCGTGGCGGGGCTGGCGGTGGGCGAGCGCACGTAGAACGATTCCTTGGGACCCTGCCGGTCGCTGCGGCGGTAGAAGATGAGTTCGCCTTCGGTGGCAGAGAACACGCGCAGCTTCAGGCGGCCGTTGTCGCAGCGGAAGAAGGTGTCGTCCTGTGCGATGAGGCTGGGGCCCTGGTCAGCCAGGGCGGCGGCCTTTGCGGTGACGGCGTCGATGTTGTCCAGGCGGGCTTTGATTTCTACGTTTCTGGGCATGGTCGTGGGAATGGGCTCGGGTGGATGAATGGGCCGGCGGCGGTGGGTGCGGATGGGGGATCAGTACACGGTGAAACGGCCGGTCCACTTGCGCTCGTAGTCCATCTTTTCGAAGTGCGCGGCCATGAAATCGATGAAGGTGCGCACCTTGGCGCTGAGGTGCTTGCGGCTCGGGTAGGCGAGGTTGACGGTGAGGCGGGGCAGGTCCCAGTCGTCGAGCATGGGCACGAGGCGGCCGGCCACCACGTCGTCGTAGACGATGTAGCTGGGCTGCACGAGGATGCCCATGCCGTCGAGCGCGGCGGCGCGCAGGATCTGGCCGTCATTGCTCTCCAGCAGGCCTTTCACCTCGATGGTCTGCTGCTCATCGCCGCGCGTGAAGCGCAGCTCGTTCGGGTTGTTCGCGTGCGTGTAGATCAGCAGCTTGTGGCGGTGCAGCTCTTCCACCGTGCGCGGCGTGCCATGGCGCGAGAGGTAGGCCGGCGCGGCCACGAGAATGCGGCGCGTGCCCGCGAGGCGGCGGATGGTGATGTTCGAGTCGGGCTCGACTTCGCGGTTGCGGATCGCCACGTCGATGTTGTTGTCGATGATGTCGAGGTAGCGGTTGGCCGCTTCCACGTGCACCGTCACGTTGGGGTAGCGGTCGGTGTACTCGCGCAGCAGCGGCGCGATGTGGTGCATGGAGAACGAGAGCGAGGCGGTGATGCGCAGCACGCCGGTGGGGTCGAGCGCGGCGGCGTTGACCGTGGTCTCGGCGTCGCGCAGGTCGGCCAGGATGGCGCGCGAGCGCTGGAAGAACTCCTGCCCGGTGTCCGTGAGGTAGAGGCGGCGCGTGTTGCGCTCCACCAGGCGCACGCCCAGGCGCGCCTCCAGCGCGGCCAGGTGGCGGCTCGCGCTGGCGTTGGACAGGTTGAGCAGCTCGGCCGCGCGGCTCAGGCTGCCGGTCTCGGCCACCTGCACGAACAGTTCGATCTCGGTCCAGCGGTCCATGGTCTCCTCTTTGTTGCGCCTGACGGAAAAGTCATTTTTGTCTCAGGCCTTTTTCCAATCTCCCCAACGCTCTACATTGTGCCGGCACTGCAAGCCGCAGGCAGGAGACACCCCAGGAGAGCGTCGTTGAGAAACCTCGACCAGTACAACATCACCCAGGCCGTGCTCGCGCGCATGGCCAACACGCCGGACCCGCGCCTCAAGCAGATCATGACCAGCCTGGTGCAGCACCTGCACGCCTTCGCGCGAGAGGTGAAGCTGACCGAGGCCGAGTGGAAGGCGGGCATCGACTTCCTCACCGCCACCGGCCACATGTGCACCGAGCAGCGGCAGGAATTCATCCTGCTGTCGGACACGCTGGGCCTGTCCATGCTGACCGTGGCGCAGAACAACGACAAGCCCGCGGGCTGCACCGAAGCCACCGTGTTCGGCCCCTTCCACGTGGAAGGGGCGCCGCACTACGAGCATGGTGCGGACGTGTCCAACGGCGCCTCGGGCGTGCCCTGCCTGGTGCGCGGCAGCGTGCGCGGGCTCGACGGCCAGCCCGTGGCCGGTGCGCTGATCGACGTGTGGCAGGCCGACGCCGACGGCAAGTACGACGTGCAGCGCACGGACCTGCCCGAGGCCCAGGGCCGCGGCGTGCTGCGCAGCGGTGAGGATGGCCGGTTCCACTTCCAGAGCGTGGTGGCCGAGCCGTATCCCATTCCCGACGACGGCCCGGTGGGCGACATGCTGCGCGCCACCGGCCGCCACCCATGGCGCCCCGCGCACCTGCACTTCATGATCCAGGCACCCGGCTATGAAACGCTGGTGACCCACGTGTTCCGTGACGGTGGCCCGTACCTCGATTCCGATGCGGTGTTCGGCGTGCGCCAGTCGCTCGTGGCCGACTGGGTGCAGCACCCCGATGGCACCTACTCGCTGGACTTCGACTTCGTGCTCAACCGGGCGCGCCAGCCTGTGGCCGCGCACAAGGCCGTGGCCGCCGCATGATCAAGCACATCGTCATGTGGAACGTGCAGGGCGCCACCGCGCAGGACCGCGCGGCCAACGCACAGCGCGTGAAGAGCGCGTTCGAGGGCCTGCGCGAACAGATCCCCGGCCTGTTGCGGCTGGAGATCGGCCTGGACGAAAGCGGCGTGGACTACGCCTGCGACGCCGTGCTCTACACCGAGTTCGATTCGCGCCAGTCGCTCGCCGACTACGCGCAGCACCCCGCGCACATCCGCGTGCGCCACGAGCTGGAGGGCGTGCGCATCGCGCGCTACCAGGTCGACTTCGAAACCCTTTGAGATATTGCAACCAACCGAGGAGACAACAACATGATCGACCAACAACTGAAAGACGAGCTGCTGATTCGCCAGATGGTGGAACGCTGGGCCGTGTGGCGCGACGCTGGCGACTGGGAGCGCTTCGCCACCGTGTGGCACCCCAAGGGCGTGATGATGGCCACCTGGTTCCAGGGCCCGTTCGTCGAGTTCATCCGCGTCACGCAGGAAGGCTGGGCCAAGGGCGTGAGCATCCTGCATTTCCTGGGGGGCTCGGCGATCGAGGTGGCGGGCGACCGCGCCATCGCGCAGACCAAGATGACCATCTCGCAGCGCGGCATGGTCGACGGCGCCAACGGCCCCGTGATGTGCGACGTGGTCTGCACCGGCCGCTTCTACGACTTCGTGGTGCGCGAGAACGGCGAATGGAAGCTGCTGCACCGCCAGCCGATCTATGAGAAGGACCGCATCGACCCGATCGATTCCACCGCCGTGCTCGCGCTCGACCAGAAGGCCCTGGCACAGATGCCCGAGGGTTACCGCCACCTGGCCTACATCCAGACGCGCATTGGCTACACCGTGAAGATGGACATGCCCATGCTGAAAGGCCCGGTGGTGGACGAGCTCTACCGCCGCGGCGCGCGCTGGCTGGCCGGCGGCGAGCTGGAGCGCGAAGTGAACCCGGCCTGAGTTTCACGCAGCGGGCGCGCGCTGCTCTCTCAATACCGCGCCACTACAACTGGAGACAAGACATGAACGCATTCGATCCGACGTGCGGGGGCACGGCTTCGCCCTCGCACCTTCGCATCAGCCGCCGCCAGCTGCTCGCCGCCGTGCCCGCTGCGGCCCTCGCCGCGATGGCGCCCACCGCCTGGGCACAGGCCGCCTACCCGAACCGCCCGCTGCGCGTGATCGTGCCGCAGCCGCCGGGTGGTGGTTTCGACTTCGTGGGCCGCGCACTCGCCGACCGCCTCGCCCCCGCACTGGGCCAGCCCGTGGTCGTGGAGAACCGCACCGGCTCCGGCACGCTCGTGGGCACCGATGCCGCCGCCAAGGCCACGCCCGACGGCTACACGCTGCTCACCGGCTCGGTGTCGAACATGGTCCTCAACATGGGCCTGTACAAGAACCTGTCGTACGACAGCATCAAGGACTTCGAGCCCGTGGGCCTGGCCGTGAGCTACAGCTACACGCTGCTCGGCCGCAACAGCCTGCCTTTCAGCGATCTGGCCGGCCTGGTGGCCTATGCCAAGGCCAACCCCGGCAAGCTCACCTACGCCTCGGCCGGCAACGGCTCGGGCCAGCACGTACTGGCGGCAGCGCTCTGGAGCCTGGCCGGTGTGGACATCGTGCACGTGCCGTACCGCGGCGCGCAGCCCGCGTACGCCGACCTGCTGGGCGACCGCGTGGACCTGTTCTTCGATCTCACGCCCACCACCCGCGCCCATGTGGAAACCGGCAAGGTCAAGGCCATCGCGGTCTCCAGCGCCGAGCGCAACCCGATGCAGCCCACCGTGCAGACCATCAACGAGTCCGGCACCGTGAAGCTGGAGCTGGAATCGTGGTTCGGCTATTTCGCCCCCAGCAAGACGCCACCCGACGCTCTGGCCCGCCTGCGCACCGAACTGGCGAAAATCATCGCCATGCCGGAGCTGCAGGAAACCTTCCGCAAGGCGGGAGGATCTCCCATGAAAATCAGCGTGGCCGACACCAAGACCATGCTGGCACGCGACGTGCAACGCTGGACCGGCCTCATCAGAGCGGCCAACATCAGTCTGGACTGACCCGACCCTCAGCGCCGCTTGCGGCGCTTTCGTTTTATTCAACCTGCCCGACACCATGACCATTGACGCGCAAGCCCTCGACCAGATCTTCCTCAAGGCGCGCACCGCCAACACCTTCCTCGACAAGCCCGTGCCCGACGACCTGCTGAAACAGGTCTACGACATAGCCCGCATGGGCCCCACGTCGATGAACACCCAGCCCGCGCGCTTCGTGTTCCTGAAGACGCCCGAGGCGCGCGCGCGCCTGCTGCCCGCACTCTCACCCGGCAACCTGGACAAGACCCGCGTGGCACCCATCACCGTGATCGTGTGCGCGGACAACCGCTTCCACGAATTCATGCCGCAGGTGTGGCACCGCGAAGGTGCGAAGGAAAACTTCGAGAACAACCCCACGCTGAGCGAAGCCACCGCCACCCGCAACAGCACGCTCGGCGGCGCCTACTTCATCATCGCGGCCCGCGCGCTGGGGCTGGACTGCGGCCCCATGAGCGGCGTCGACCTGGCCAAGGTGAACGCCGAGTTCTTCCCCGACGGCCGCTGGCGCGCGAACTTCCTGATCAACCTGGGTTATGGCGACGGGAAGGTGTTCGACCGGAACGCGCGGTTGAGCTTCGAGCAGGCTTGTCAGGTGCTGTAACCGTGGGATGAGGCGGTCGTTCCTGCGGCGGCTTCGGGCCCATAGCGGACATCAGCAGCCACCTGCCGTAGGCCGCATGGGCACCACAACAGGCATCTGCAGTTTCTCGAACTGCTCCACTTGCGATTGAAGGCTTTTGCCCTCGCCTCGAAGGAACCGATGTCTTGAGACTGGAGGTTCAGAACCGGACTTTGACGAACGCCGACGGACCGCTGAATGTCAGCTTGAGATTGGCGTTGTTCGAACCGTTACGTGTCAGATCAACGCGCGAGACACTGTAGTCCACGACCAGACCGACGTTTTTAACGACGAACCATTCGAGGCCAACAGAACCATTGACGATGTGACCCTGAGTCTTTCCCCCTGACTTCTTGACGCCTGAAACGTCCAGAAAGGCGCGGAAATTGGGTGTGAAGGCGTGACGCAGACCCAACTCGAGCACCGGTGCAATGGCTTCTTCCGAGTCGCCGTCAGAAAAGCCATAGCTAGTGCCATTGACCAGGGCGTTCGCGCTAGCGCCTATACCCGCCTTGTAATACGCACCGCCCAAGCCCAGACCCAAGACGGTATTCCCGCTGCCCAACCACCATTTGTACGCCAGCTTGGCCACATCGAGTTTCATGCCAACTGTCGCATCTCCTGCGATGCTGAGGTTGGTCCCACCGACGCTGCCGGACTGCGCCACCGCTCCTGTGTACTCGCGCTTGTACTGGAAGTAGTCGAACGAAAGGCCTTGACTGTCAAAGAGGATGAGGTCAGCCCTGACCCGTGGCAACGTCACATCTCGCTGTTTGAGATCGCCTGATTCAAATCGTCCGTACTGCGTGTCCAAAGAAGCGTTGAGCTTCGGATCTGCACGATATGCCCCCGCCGAGATGCTAAATCTGTCCAGCGCGGGGGAGAGTTGTGCCGATGCCCATGTGGACATGAGCAAGCCACATCCTGCAACACCGATAACTTTTACCAGCGCTGTGCGGCCCGCTGAATTTGAGGCGAGGTGGGTCATGATGCCTTTCTATGAACTTGAGTGTTCGATGAAAAATAGGGACGCAAGTCACGCGCCCAGAAGCGCGCTGCTCGTCATCTTTGAAGCATTGATGGAAGTGCGTGCACGTTGGGGAGGCGACGGACAACCAGTTTGGAAGTCTTTCTGAACTTGAGGCTACAGGCCAGCACTGCGGAAACGATCGCAACGCCAAGGAATGCAAACGAACTCCAGGGCACCTCATCGTGGACAAAAGCCACGGCTAAGGTGACGAATGCGGCCAACCCAGCGAGCGCGCTCAAGCCTTCGAAAAACCAACACAGGTATCTAGCCATCAAGAAATCCTCAAGTTGAAGTCTTGAGGCGAAGTCTCAATTCGACGCTAGGACGGCGGGGTAGGATTGAAAACTTCCCGCCTGTAGGAGTGTTCCTATCCTCCAAGTGGTCGTGGGCCTGCTGGAATCCTTGATGACGGCCACCTTCGTGGATGAGATGACCGACACCAAGCCCAAAGAGGACTGTGAGTGCATGGGTCAGGGCGTGGCCGATATCGCCACGGGCTTCATCGGTGGAATGGCGGGCTGCGCCATGATTGGCGAGTCAGTCATCAGCGTGAAGTCCGGCGGTACGGAGTGCCTCTCAACGCTGGTCGCCGTGATGATTGTGGTGTCCATCGGCGCCTTCAACTGGCGTCGTTAAGGAACCTGCGGGAGCATCCAAGAGTTCAAGCTTCTTCATGCTGGCGACGGTGGCGAGAGACCGCTTCTGGCCGATAGCCGAATCAAGGGATGCTGCAAAGACATGCCTGTTCAGCAAGTCCACTTCGTTCGGTCCCGATGGCTTGTCTCATTAGATAGCGCAGCCGGACGTCGAGGATCGCAACTATTTGCCGGCCAGATACACCGCCACCAGCGCGTTCGCGTGCCCGTGGCCCAGGCCATGCTCGGTCTTCAGGTGGGTGACGTACTCCATGTGCTTCATCGCCCCCGCCTTGCCAAGCACCTCCATCCAGTGGCTGATGGGCTTTCCATACGTCTTCTCGATCGACGGGAAGTAGGACGCCGGGCCTTTGACCGGGTTCGGGTTCGTCATGAAGGAATCCTCCTTCAGTCGCCAGGCGGCAACTGGATGCCCTTGAGCAGATGCCGCATCGAATCGCCGACTTCCTTGCTGGTCGGGGGCGAGGGGCGGCCGTGTTCGATGAGCCGGGCCACCAGCGCCAGCAGGTTGTCGACCTCGAAGGGCTTGGACAGAAACGCGTCGTAGTCGCGAAAGGTCTGACGCACCACCTGCTCGCTGGTGCCGCTCATGAAGATGAATGGCGTGTGGCTCAGGGCCGGGTTGCGGCGCAAGGCCTCGCCCAGTTCCCCGCCGTTCATGGTGGGCATCATGTAGTCGGACAGGATCAGTGAAGGCTTCTCCCCTTCAAGCAGTTCCAGCGCGGCCTTGCCGTTCGACGCGTTCGCAACGCGGTAACCGGCGGCTTCCAGCAACAGCCGCATCACCTCCGCATTGCCGTATTCGTCTTCGACGACCAGGACCAACTTCATCCGGGCGGTCCCTGGTCAAGCACCCGAGGGCCGACTGTCCGAGACGGCCAGTTGCACATCCACGGCGGTCTGCCGGACCTGGCTTCCGCGCACCTTGGTGATCTCGAGCGGACGCCGGCTGCCCTGTGCCGCCTCGGTGGCGGGCTTCAGGAACGTGAAGGCGTTGTCGAACAGGCCCACGATGCCTTCAGCCAGTGGCGTGCCCGCGGCCACCGACAGGGCTGCCGGGTCGACAGTGAAGAGCGAGGTCACGCCGCGGCGCCGCAGTTCCGACAGCAGGCGGCCCAGGAAGCGGTAGCCCCGCTCGGGGAAGGCGAGGGTGTCGGCGATGCCGGCCACCCCATCCACGATCAGGCGGCGGCAATGGTGCTCGTCCACCAGGCGCAGTATCTTGTGACCTATCTCGTCCATGGATTCGTCTTCCAGCCCAAGTGGTTCGATGAGGAGGGCGTCCGAATCCACCGCCTCACCAATCGCCAGGCCCAGGTTTGCGCCCGAGCGATGAAGGTCATCGGCAATTTCCGTTCCTGACATCAGCAGCCCCGTTCCGTTCGCCGTGGCGCACGAGGCGAAGGCGAGGGCGAACGTGGTCTTGCCCGACCCGCTGTGACCGATGACGATGGAGGTGCTGCCCGACAGCACGCCACCTTCCTGCAGCGCCTTGTCCAGCGCGGGCAGCCCGGTGGTGACGTGCTGGACAGGGTGTTTCCCCTCCCTTTTTTCGAGGGGCAGACTCTCCAGCCTTGGAAAGAATTGCAGACCTTTGCCCGTGATGCAGAAAGTGTGACTGCCCCGGATGACCATGCTGCCCCGGAACTTGCGCACCTGCATGCGCCGCTCGGCGCGCCAGTGGAAGCCGTGGTCCTCGAAGGCAAAGATGCCGTCAACCATGGTCTGCTCGGCGCTCATGGCGTTTCCATTGCCGCTGGTCAGCACCAGGCAGGTGCAGGACATCGCGCTCACCAGGCTTTGCAGTTCGTGAACGAACTGCCGCACCGATTCGTCTGCGTTGGGGGCACCGCGGTGGATCACCAGCCCGTCGATGACGAGCAGCGACGCCCGGTGGCGCGCCAGTTCGGCGCGCAGCAGTCCCTTCACGCCCTTCAGGCCGTCTTTCTCCAGCTCCCGGTACCCGCTGATATAGAACACCCTGGAATTGACCTGCTCCCGGTCAAAGAACTCCTGGCCGTCCATGTGCTGCAGCATGCGTGAGTGGGACTCGGCCAGCATCGTGACGTACAGGGTGCGCACGTCGGCCTGGGCGAACGTGTACGCGATCTGGTTGGCCAGCGTGGTCTTGCCGACCCCCGGCGGGCCCTCAAGTATGTACACACCACCCGCGAAGAGTCCGCCTTGGAGGATCTCGTCCAGGCCTCTGACCAGGGTCGGCAGTCGTTTCATGCTCATCGGGAAGTGCGCTCGTTGGCGGATGGGGGTATCGCCGAAGGATACGTCACTCGTCGGCACCGGGGTTGCCGCATGCCTGCATCGCCGCCGGCGCAATGCACCGCAACGCCACCGGCCGCTGGCGTTGCGGTTTCAGCGAACGGGAGAGTGGGCCGGTCGCCGCGGCCGTTCAACCAAAAGTGGTATCGCTCAGTGCCTGTGCATCGCCCACATACAGCTTGAGCACCGGGCCCTCGCCGTCGTGTTCCCACACGCGGCCGCGGATGAGGAACTGACGCCCGCCCAGGCGGACGAGGTCGCCCTTGGCGGGCGGCACGGCATGGCCTTCCCAGAACGCGGGCAGGGTGATGGGGGTGCGGCGGATCCAGGCCTGGTCTTCGGCGCTGAACACCATGACGGTGCGCAAGGGGGTCTGGCTCATGGGTACTCCTCAAGGCGGTACGGGGCGCGATGGCCGATGAACGGGAGCTTAGCGCAAGCGATTGGCGGCGGGCCGTGTCATTTCGCAAGGTTTCCCGGCACAAGCCATGCAGTGCGGCGTCGATACAGGAAGGACAACGTCCATCCAACCGAGGTTCCCATGCGCGTCAACCAGCCCGTCACCCAGCGTGAATACGAGTTTCCCGAGAACGCCACGCTGATGTCGACCACCGACACCCAGAGCCACATCACGTACGCCAACGCAGCGTTCGTGGATGTGAGTGGCTTCACGCTGGACGAGATCCAGCAGCAGCCGCACAACCTGGTGCGCCACCCGGACATGCCCAAGGAAGCCTTTGGCGACATGTGGGCCACGCTGAAGGGCGGCGAGCCGTGGACTGCGCTGGTGAAGAACCGCCGCAAGAACGGCGATCACTACTGGGTGCGCGCCAACGCCACGCCGGTGATCCGCAATGGCCAGACGGTGGGCTACATGTCGGTGCGCACCAAGGCCTCGCGCGAGGAAATTGCCGGCGCCGAGCGCCTGTATGCCGACATGCGCGAAGGCCGCGCCAAGGGTGTGAAGCTGCACAAGGGCCTGCTGCTGCGCACTGGCCTGATGGGGCTGACGAGTGTGTTCAAGACGATGCGTGTGCGCAGCCGCATCCGCCTGCCGCTGGCCGTGTTGCTGGCGGGCCTGGTGGGTGGTGCCTGGGCGCTGGGCCTGCGCGGCATGGAATGGGCGCAGTTCGCCGGCCTGAGCGCCGTGGGCGTGGGCCTGGCGAGCTGGTTCCTCGAATCGCAACTGGCCGGCCCGCTGGAGTACCTGCGCGAGCAGGCCCTGCGCGTGGCCACGGGCGACACCCAGAAGGTGGCCCACATGGACCGCGTGGACGAGATCGGCATGACGATGCGCACCATCAGTCAGCTCGGCCTGATGTTCCGCTGGCTGATCGACGACGTGAGCCAGCAGGTGTTGACCGTGCAGACGGCCGTGACCGAGATCGCCCAGGGCAACAACGACCTGAGCCACCGCACCGAACAGGCGGCTTCGAGCCTGCAGCAGACCGCGGCCTCGATGGAGCAGATGACCGCGACCGTGCGCCAGAACGCCGAGACCTCGAGCCAGGCGAACCAGCTGTCGGGCACGGCCAGCGAAGCCGCTTCGCGTGGTGGACATGCCGTGTCGCAGGTGGTGAACACCATGGGCGAGATCACCGAGAGCTCGCGCCGCATCAGCGACATCATCGGCGTGATCGACGGCATTGCCTTCCAGACCAACATCCTCGCGCTAAACGCGGCGGTGGAAGCCGCCCGGGCCGGTGAGCAGGGCCGCGGCTTCGCGGTGGTGGCGGGCGAGGTGCGCAACCTGGCGCAGCGCAGCGCCGAGGCGGCCAAGGAGATCAAGCAGCTCATCGGCGCCAGCGTGGGCAAGGTGGAAGCCGGCACCCGGCTGGTCGACGAAGCGGGCAAGACGATGGACGAGATCGTTCACCAGGTCAAACAGGTGTCCGACCTCATCAGCGAGATCAGCGCGGCCACCCGGGAACAGACCGGTGGCATCCAGCAGGTGAGCCAGGCGGTGGGCCACCTGGATCAGGTGACGCAGCAGAACTCGGCGCTCGTGGAGCAGGGTGCGGCCGCGTCGCAGAGCCTGCAGCAGCAGACCCAGCGGCTGGTGGAAGCGGTCAGCGTGTTCCGCTGAACGCCGCCAGGCACATCACTTCTTCTTCAGGTCCTGCACGATCTCGGTTGACAGGGCCGCCACCTGTTTGTCGGTCATGGCAGAAAAGATGCCCTGCCAGGCGGTGGACGAGGTGGCGTACTTGCGGGTGCCCAGGGGGCGTTTGGAGGGCATCTCGATGAAATGCGCATCGGCGTCGATGAAGGCATTGCCCGTCATGACGCCGAAGCCGTAGCGGGCGCCCGAGGTGAGGTAGCGGTAGTCGTTCACCGAAATCCTCACCAGCGTGGTGCCGGCGGGCTGGCTCGCGGGTTCGGTCTCGAAGTACGAGAACCCCAGGCCGGCGGCCATGGCCGCGGTGTTGAACGCGGTGCGCCATTCGGCGCGGAAGGTCTGCCAGTCGGCTGCGCCCTGTGCGGCGGGCTTGCCGGTGATGACGAGGGCCACCTTGTTCACCGGCACGGCGGGTGTGCGCAGAGCAGGCGCATCGGTGGAGGCGGTGTTGCTGACGGTGGCGGCGCAGCCTCCCAGGGCAAGGGCGACGGGGATGGCGAAGAGAGCGAACAGTCGTTTCATGGCATCGGCTCGGTTGGGATGGAACGGCGAGTGAGCGTGCAGTCTAGCCCGCGTGATGTTTTTCACGCATGACAGGAGGGTGCCCGCGCCTTGCAGGCACTTCCCGCGTGCCGCATCCAGCTTTCCCCACACAACCGGCCCCTGGCGCGGTCGAAGTTCTGTGGGAGTGCCTCGCTGGAGGAGTCCTGACGACGGCACGTGTGATCCAGCTGGATCGTTGCCCGCCAAGGAAACCCGACCATGAAAACCGCTCTCCAGTCCCTGTTCACGGTGCCGCGCAGCCTGCGCCCGCGCCGCTGGTTCATCCGCGCCCTGGGCGCCGCCGCCCTGGTGGGTGGTTCGCACGCCGCCATGGCGCAGAGCACGGCCACGTTTGCCGTCACCGCCACCGTGTTGCCCGCCTGCACCGTGGTGGGCGGCGTGCCGCTGGCCTTCGGTGTGGTCACCCCCGGCGTGCAGCGCGACGGCAGCGTGACCGTGACGGCCACCTGCACCGTGGGCACCCCCTACACCCTGGCACTGGACGCGGGCACCGGCTCCGGCGCCACCGTGGGCCTGCGCCGCATGACCAGTGGCGCCGCCACGCTGGACTACGCGCTGTACCAGGACGTGGCCCGCACCACGCCCTGGGGCGATGGCACCGGTGGCACCAGCACCCGCAGCAGCACCGGCACCGGCCTCACGCAGTCGTTCACGGTCTATGGCCGCGTGCCGTCGAGCGCGGTGGCCTCGGTCGGTGTGTACACCGACACCATCACCGTGACCGCCACCTACTGAGCCCGGAGCTTTCGCCATGTGGTCCACACGCTCCCCCTTCGCCCTCACGCTGGCCGTGCTGTTCTCGCTGTTCCTCGGCGCGGGCAGTGCGCAGGCGTTCCAGGTGCGTCCGGTGCGGGTGGATCTGGGTGCCCGGCAGGCCGCCTCACAGTTGGTCGTGACCAACCCCACGGCCAACACGATGCTGATCCAGGCCGACGCCTTCGACTGGAGTCAGGCCCGTGACAAGGACAGCCTGAACCCCAGCACCAACCTGATCGTCAACCCGCCCATCTTCGAACTCGCGCCCGGTGCGCAGCAGGTGGTGCGCGTGGGCCTGCGCCGCGCCATCGAATCGGGTGTTGAAGTCCCCTACCGCATCTGGCTCACGCAGGTGGCCACGCCTGGCGAAGCGACCGACTCGGGCGTGCAGATGCTGCTGCGCGTGAGCCTGCCGGTGTTCGTCACCGGCGCGGGCACCGGTTCGCCCCAGGCGGTGTGGCAGCGCGACGCCGCCGATGGCGCCGTGGAAATGGGCAACAGCGGTGCGCGCCACCTGCACGTGCGCGAACTGCGCCTCGTGTCCGATGGCGGCCGCCCCGAGTCGCTCGGGCCCTGTTATGCCCTGCCGGGCGGCCTGTGCCGCTGGGCGGTGCCTGCGGCCCTGCGCGACAAGGCGTTCCGCATTGAAGCCGACAGCGATGCTGGACTCCTTCGCAGCTCCGTTGAAGCACTCGCGCCGCGCTGAGCGGCGGCGCGCTGGCGCCGTTGCCCTGATGGTCTTCTCCGGCGCCGCCTTCGCGGCGCCGCAGTTCCGCTCGCTCGACGTGTGGGTGAATGGCGCGCCGGCGGACGCGGGCGCGCTCATCGTCGAAGAGAACGGCACCCTGTACGCCTCCGCGACCTCGCTGGCGTTGTGGCGCCTCAAGCCCACCGATGCGCCACGCAGCATCGACGGCGCGGCCCACCACAGCCTGCAGGCCTGGCGCCCGCAAATGGACGCCCGCACGCAGCGCCTGAACCTCTCGGCCGATGCGACGGCCTTCACCGGCCAGGTGCTGAGCATGGGCGCCCCGGTGCAACCCGATGCCCCGATCGCCGGCGAGCCCAGCCCGGGGCTGGCGCTGGACTACATCCTCAACATGGACCGCGACCGCCATGGCACCCAGGGCAGCGCCTACATCGACCTGCGCGCCTTCGGCCTGACACCGCACGGCGGCCTGCGCCACACCGGCGTGGTGCGCAGCGGCCCCCTGCTGCCGGGCGAAGAGCGCTGGCACCGGCTGGACACCGCCTGGCGCCATGCCGACGCCGACGACATGCGCCGCGTGACCGTGGGCGACACCCTGAGCTGCGGCGGCGACATCTCGCCCACCCTGCGTTTCGCGGGCGTGCAGGTGAACAGCGACCCCAGCCTGCAGCCCGACCGCGTGATGCACCCCCTGCCTTCGGTGCAGGGCAGCGCACAGGTGCCCAGCGGGGTGGACCTGCTGATCAACGACCGCCCGGCCGGCAGCGTGAGCGTGGGCTCGGGCCCGTTCTCTCTGCAGACGCTGCCCGCGCTCACCGGCGCGGGCGAGATCCGCATCGTGCAGCGCGATGTGCAGGGCATCGAGCAGGTGCGCACCGTGCCTTACTACACCAGCCCGCGCCTGCTGCGCGCCGGCCTGAGCGACAGCTGCGCCGAAGCCGGCGTGCTGCGCGTGAACTACGGCCTGCCCAGCGACCACTACAGCGGCCGCTTCGCCGCCGGTTCCTGGCGCTACGGCGTGAGCGATACCTTCACCGGCGTCGTGCGCGCCGAGTCGGGCAGCGCGGTGCGCAGCCTGCGGCTGGGCATGCACTGGGTGCCGGCGCAACTCGGCGTGCTGAGCGTGCAGACCGCGCACAGCGTGGCCGACGGCGTGGGTGCCGGCCAGAGCCTGCGGCTCGGTGCCGAACGCGTGGCCGGCCGTTACCACCTGAGCGCCGCGCTGGACATGGCGAACGCGCAGTTCCGCCAGACCGATGGCACGCGCGCACCGCAGCGCCGCGCCTCGCTGTTCGGCGGCTGGACGGTGGGCGAGACCAGCTGGTCTGCCGGTGGTGTGTGGCAGCAGAACGCCAGCGGCACGCAGACGCGCGTTTTCACGACCACGGTGCAGCGCCGCCTGGGTGTGGACTGGCAGATGGGCCTGAGCGCGCTGCGGCGCGACGGGCTGTGGAGCGCGGCGATCATGCTCACCCGCCAGCTCGACCGCGACACCAGCCTGGCCACGCGCGTGCAGGCCGGCGACGACGCGGGCGTGGCCGTGCAGGCACAGCGCCACGAGCCCGATGCCGGTGGCATGGGCTGGCGCGTGCAGGGCGGCAGCGGCCAGAACCGCGCGCTCGGCGCCGTGAGTTGGCTGGGCGACAGCGGCCGCCTGGAAGTGCAGGCGGCCCGGCTCGCCTCGAACGATTCGGCCGCGCTGCGCGCCACCTACAGCGGTGGCCTCATCTGGCTCGGCGGCGCACCGGTGCTCGGCCGCGCGCTCGGCGACGCGGTGGCCGCGCAGATCGAGGTGGAGGGCATGCCCGGCGTGGGCGTGCAGCTCAACCGGCGCGAGGTGGCCGTGACCGACGAACATGGCCGCGCCTGGGTGTTCGGCCTGCAGCCCTGGCAGGACAACGTGGTCGGCATCTCGCCCGACGCGTTGCCGCTGGACATGCTGGTGAGCGCGCCCGAGATCCGCCTGCGCCCGCAGGCCGAGTCCGTGGTGAAGGCGCGCTTTCCGGCGCGGCGCACCCGCTCTGCGCTGGTGGTGGTGCGGCAGGCCAACGGCGAGCCCATCGCCGCCGGTTCGCGCGCGCGCCTCGGGAACGAGACCGCGCAGGGGGCGCCGTTCGCGCAGGGCGGCCAGGTGTTCCTGAGCGACCTGCAGGACCACAACACCCTGCGCGTCGAAGGCCCGCACGGGGTCTGCAAGCTGGTGTTCGATGCGCCCGCTGCCGACGCGTTGCAGCCGCGCCTGGGGCCCTTCACCTGCCAGGCGGAGGCGTCATGAAGCGGCTGGTGGTCTGGTGCCTGTGGCTGTTCTGTGCGTTCGGCGCCCTCGAGGCGCAGGCGCACACCTGCACGGTGAGCGCCACCTCGCTGGTCTTTGGCAGCTACCACTCGCCGAACGGCCCGCGCGTGGACAGCACGGCGACGGTGCAGGTGTCCTGCACGCCCACCTACCTGCTGCTTGCGTGTTCGGTGAGCTACACCATGGCCATCTCTGCCGGCACGGTGGGCACGCCCGGCGCGCGGCAGTTGGCGCACGGCGCGGGCCGCCTGCGTTACGACCTCTACAGCGACGCGGGGCGCACCGTGCCCTGGGGCGATGGGGGTGGCGGCGGGGCCGCGGCCGGCGGCAACATCAGCAGTGGGCTGCTGGGGCTGGTGTGCGCGCCGGGCACCAGGAACCACACCGTGTATGGCCGCATTCCTGCGCTGCAGAACGTGCCGGCGGGTTCGTACCAGGATCAGGTGATCCTGACCATCACGTATTGAAAGAGGCGCGTCCGCTGCGCGGACAGTTGCGTCAGTGGTGCCGCACGGGCGTGCCGGCCTGCAGGTGGCGCTGCATCCACCATCTGATGGCGCGCGGCAGCTCGGACCAGTGCCAGGTGCTGTGCCGGTTGCGCACGCTGGACACTCCCCGGTCGTCAAAGCTCATCACGTCCAGATCGGCGCGGGCGAGCGCCAGTTCGCGGCTGAGCGCGCAGCCGCTGGCGCGGTCGATGCGCGCGTCCAGGATGGCCAGGGACGGGAGCGATTGCTGGGCGTGCTGCAGGGCCGCTGCGGGGTCGGCGGTCCAGTGCAGCTCGGCGTCGCGAGCCCAGTGGCGGGCCAGACCGCGAACCGTGTCCAGGTACTCGCCACGGGGGCATACCACCAGCACCTGAAGGGGGTGGATGTCGAGCGGGGCGGGGCGGGAAACGGTCATCGGAATCTCCATTCGGCCTGGCGCGAGAAAACGCGCTGCGTTGGAGATGACTGTGCCGCGCACCGGGCTGCGCGCATGCGGGGAAAGCTGGATGGGGCGCCACGGGGATCACCCGCAAGCCCATGGTGCGTGTGAAAAACTGCTCAGTCGTCGTCAGCGCTGATGAGGCCTTCGCGGATGGCCAGGCGCACCAGGGCAGGCAGATCGTGCACGCCGAGCTTGGCCATGAGGCGGCTGCGGTAGGACTCGACCGTCTTGGGCGAGAGGTGCAGCTGCTCGCCGATGGCCGCGCTGGTGAGGCCGCGCACCACCAGCAGGATGACCTGCTGTTCGCGTGCGGAGAGCGATTCGATGCTGCCGGGCGCGTGGTCGCCCATGAGGCCTTCCACCGCCAGCTCGGCCACGCCGGTGCCCAGGTGCTTGCGCCCGTTGGACACCGCGTCCACCGCCTCCAGCACATCGCGGGACGGTGATCCCTTGAGCACGTAGCCGGCCGCGCCGAGGCGCATGGCCTCGGCCACATGGCGCGGCTGGGCCGACATGGTCAGCATGATGGTGCGGGTGGTGAGCTTGCGGCGCTGCAGCTGTTCGAGCAGTTCGAAGCCGGAGCGGTGGTCCAGGTGCAGGTCCAGCAACAGGACGGTGGGCACGAGGCGGATGATGTCGGCGAGTGCGGGGGTGGGATGGTCGGATTCACCGACCACGTTGTGCCCCGCTCCCTCGAGCACCGCCCTCAGACCGTCCCTCATCATGGCGTGGTCGTCGACCAGGTAGATGTCACTCATGGCAAAAATCAGGATAGCGCAATCATGGTCTTGCGTGTGACGCTGCGGAGACGGTGCCTTCCGGTTTCGCCTCCCATGTGAGAGAGATCACGGTTCCGCCCTCCGGCGGCGCCTTGGCTTCCATGCGGGCACCGATGGCGAGCGCGCGTTCCCGCATCCCCACGATGCCCAGGTGACCGGGCCGGCCGGCCGCCAGATCCGGTGTCAGTCCCTTGCCGTCGTCGGCCACGCTCAGGCGGAGCCAGCCGTTTGCGCCATCGACGCGGACCACCACCTCGCTCGCCTGCGCGTGCAGCACGGCGTTGGCCAGGGCCTCGCGGGCCACCATGAAGGCGGCGTATTCCACATCGGCCGGCCAGCGCACCTCGACGGCGGAGGGCTCCACCTTCAGCCGCATCGCCACCGTTTCCGCGTCCCTGGCGCGCACCTGCACCTCGTTCTGCAGTGCCACCTGCAGGCCCGATTCGTCCAGCAGCGGTGGGCGCAGTTCCACCAGCGCCTGCCGAACTTCCGCGTTGGCGGTGTCGATCATTTCGCCCAGCTTCAGCGAGCGCTCCCTGGCCTTGGGCGTCAGCTCGGACGGCATCATGTTTTGCAGGGCGTCGAACGACAGCCGGATGGCACCCAGCGTCTGCCCGAGCTGGTCGTGCAGGGTCTGCGCGAGTTTCCGGGTGGTCTGCTTTTCCTGGTGCAGCAGGCGGTGCGTGAGCTCGGAGAGCTCCTGCCGGGATTGCGCGAGCGCACGGTCACCACGCACGCGTTCGGTCACGTCGCGCAGGATGGCGGTGAGCACCTTGTTCCCCCGCACGGTGATCTGCGAGATGGACGCTTCGAGATCGAGCACATGGCCGCTGGCGTGCAGGCCGGTGACCCGGCCCACGCCCATGGGGCGCGTGGTGGCCTGCGAATCGGCAAAGCGCTGCAGGTAGCCCATGTGGTGCGAGCGGTGCATCGGCGGCAGCAAGGCGTCCAGCGGCTGTCCGATCATGCTGCCGGCGGGGTGGCCGAAGATGCGCGCTGCCGCCGGATTGAACAGGGTGATGTGCCCGTGCATGTCGACGCTGATGACCGCATCGCTGGCCGAATTGATCACCGCGGACAGCACCTCGCCCTGTTCGCGCAGGTCCTGCTCGGACTCGCTGTACGGCCGGGACAGGTGCCGCGATGCCGCGAAGCCGGCGATACCCAGCAGCAGGGTGGTCAGCCCGCCCCAGATCAGCAGGCCGCGTTCGAGCTGGCGCACCGGCGCCAGGGCCGCGCTCAGCGGCTGCGAGCCGACCACCTGCCAGTCGGTCCGCAAGGCCGAGTCGGTCGGTGCGACGGCCGAGCGGGATAGGAAATAGGCTTCACCGTGCGTGTCCTCCACGGCGCGCGATTGCCCGCCGGGTTCGTTGAGCAGCGCGCGCCATTCGCTCTCGCTCACATCCGGGCGCTCGCCCAGCAGCACGCGGCCTTCGCCATCAACCAGGGCCAGGTTGAGCAGGCGCTGGGCATCCCTGGGGCCGAGGACGTTCTGGCGCAAGGTCTCGAAGTAGCGGGCGTCCAGGTGGGCCGCGATCACGCCGCGCGGTGCGCCGTCGGGATCCATGACGGGCAGGGCGATGTCGGCCAGGTGGGCTGGCACGGGCCTGCTCAGACTGCGAAGGGGTTCGGTCAGCGTCACCGGCGGGTGCAGGCTGCCGAACCAGAGACCTTCCTTGCCATTCACATACACGCTGCGCGTGGCGATGGAGACACCTTCCAGAAGTCCGTCGGTCGCGATCTCGACCTGCCCATAGAGATCGGTCACGCCGATCCACACATAGGAAACCGATGACGATTTGAGACGCTGCATCTGCTCGCGCCAGTGCTCCATGCGGATCTCGGCGCGGGCCATCTCACCCAGCAACTGCAGCTCTGCTGCGCGCCGCGCGACCAGGCGCGAGAGCTGGTCGGCGTAGAGCTGCGTTGACTGTTCCACACGAAAGCTCGCGCGGCGCTCGAGTTCATCGGCCACGATGCGCTCGGCGGAAAACACGGCAAGAACCAGCAGCACGAGGGCCACCACGGCGGGCAACAGAGGAAGCACCCAGGTGAGAACTTGGTCACGGGGCGCGGCGGGCGATGATGGTGCTTTGTCGTGGGGCGTCATCGAGCTGTTGTGTGGCAAGGCCGTCGCAGCGTAGCAGAGCTTGTGTGCGAATCACTGACACAAATGGGCACACGCCAGTGCGCACAAGACAAACTCACCACACTGTGTGCGGGTCGTCGCAGGCCCATCCCCATGTTGATAGGCGCACCGCCATTGCGATGCACATATTTGCATGTGAGGCTGGCATGGCCACGGCGCGCAGCGCCGCAACGCGTCAGGCCGTCGCCACGGCCTTCAGGCCGAGCTTCTTCTCCATGGCTTCACGCAGCATGAACTTCTGGATCTTGCCGGTGATGGTCATCGGGAACGCGTCGACGAATTCGATGTAGGCCGGCACCTTGTAGTGCGCGATCTGCCCGCGCGCGAAATCCTGCAGTTCCTGCACGGTGGCCTTCTCGCCGGGCTTGAGCACCACGCAGGCGCACAGCACCTCGCCGAAGCGCGAGTCGGGCACGCCGACCACCTGCACGTCCTGCACCTTGGGGTGGCGGTAATAGAACTCCTCGATTTCGCGCGGGTAGACGTTCTCGCCACCGCGAATCACCATGTCCTTGAGTCGCCCGACGATGTTCACGTAGCCTTCGGCGTCCATGGTGGCGAGGTCGCCGGTGTGCATCCACCCCTCGGGGTCGATCGCCTCGCGGGTCTTCTCGGCATCGTCCCAGTAGCCCTGCATCACCGAGTAGCCGCGCGTGCACAGTTCGCCCACGGTGCCGCGGGGTACCGGCCGGTTCTCCACGTCGACGATGCGCACCTCCAGGTGCGGCTGCACCCGGCCCACGGTGGACACGCGGCGGTCCACCGGGTCGTCCACCGCGCTCTGCGTGGACACGGGCGAGGTCTCCGTCATGCCGTAGGCGATGGTGACCTCGCGCATGTTCATCTGCGACTGCACGCGCTTCATGACCTCGATGGGGCAGGGCGAGCCGGCCATGATGCCGGTGCGCAGGCTGGAGAAATCGGTCGCGGCGAACTGCGGGTGATCGAGCACGGCGATGAACATGGTGGGCACGCCATAGAGCGCGGTGCAGCGCTCGGACTGCACCGCCTGCAGCACGGCGGCGGGGTCGAAGGCTTCCGACGGATACACCATCGCGCAGCCATGCGTGACGCAGGCCAGGTTGCCCATCACCATGCCGAAGCAGTGGTACAGCGGCACGGGAATGCAGATGCGGTCGTCGGGCGTGAGGCGAATCGCCTCGCCGACGAAGAAGCCGTTGTTCAGGATGTTGCGGTGCGTGAGCGTGGCACCCTTGGGGAAACCGGTGGTGCCCGAGGTGAACTGGATGTTGATCGGGTCCGTGGGCGCGAGCCGCGCGCCGATGGCGGCCGGTTGTTCTTGCTGCGCGGCGCTGGCCCGGCCAGACAGGTCGTCGAAGTTCAGCATGCCGGCGGTTTTTTCCGCGCCCAGCCGCACGGCCCAGCGCAGGTGCGGCAGCGCCTGTGCCTGCAACTGGCCCGGCGTGGCGGTGTCGAGTTCGGGCGCGAGGCCGCGCAGGATCTCAATGTAGTTGCTGGTCTTGAGCGCGGGCGCGAGCACCAGCGCCTTGCACGACACCTTGTTCAGCGCGTACGCCAGTTCGCTGCCGCGGTAGGCCGGGTTGATGTTGACCAGGATCAGGCCGGCGCGCGCGGTGGCGAACTGCATCAGCGTCCACTCGGCGCAGTTGGGCGCCCAGATGCCCACGCGGTCACCCGGTTGCAGGCCGAGCGACAGCAGGCCGGCGGCGAGCGCGTCGCTGCGCTGCAGCAGTTCGCTCCAGCTCCAGCGCACGTTCTGGTGCGCGATCACCAGGGCTTCTCGATCACCCCACTGGCGTGCGGCGCGCGCAAGCGCCTCGCCGATCGTGATGTCGTGAAGGGCCGGGCTCTGCGGGCCCTGGGCGTATGAAGGGGTGGCGGCGGTTTCCTGTGGCATGTGTCACCTTGCGGGTTGGTCCGCCGACCATCATGAACGCCACGGGCAGTGCATGCAGGCCCGGGATTTCCCTGAGAGCAAGGTGTTCCATTCCAGTACGATGCGCGCTGCCCGATCCATCTCCCAACGGAAAATTCGCGCATGAACAACCCCCTGCAGATCGACGACGTGGATGTGCTCGTGGAAGGCGAGGGCCCCCACACCGTGGTGATGGTGCACGGCTGGCCGGACACCCTGGCCCTGTGGGACAGCACCGTGGCCGCCCTGCGCGACGGCTACCGTTGCGTGCGCTTCAACCTGCCGGGCTTCGACCTGGGCAAGCCGCCCCGCCCGATGTCGGTGGCCGCCGTGAACGGTCTGATCCGCAAGATCGTCGACGCCGTCAGCCCGCACCAGTCCGTCACGCTGCTGTTGCACGACTGGGGCTGCCTCTTCGGCTACGAGTTCGCTGCGCGCCACCCGGACCGCGTGGCGCGCGTGGTGGGCGTGGACATCGGCGACACCAGTGCCGGTGCCTACATCAAGAGCCTGAGCGGCAAGCAGAAGATGATGATCGCGGGCTACCAGTTGTGGCTTGCGGTGGCCTGGAAGATCGGTCGCTGGTGGCCCGGGCTGGCCAACCGCATGACGCGGTACATGGCGCGCGCCATCGGCTGCCGCAACGAACCCGAACGCATCGCCTGGCAGATGAACTACCCGTACGCCATGGGCTGGTTCGGCGCGTACGGCGGCCTGCGTGGCGTGGCCCGGGTGGACAAGCTGCTGGGCGTGGAGATTCCCGCGCTCTATATCTACGGACGGCGCAAGCCCTTCATGTTCCATTCCGAACGCTGGGTGGAGCAGCTGACCCACGCGCCCGGCTGCGAGGTGCTGGCGCTGGACACCGGCCACTGGGTGATGCGGCAGCAGCCCACCGAGTTCAACGCCTGCGTGCGCGCCTGGCTGGACCGTTCCACCTCCCTCGCATGAAACCGGAAGACCTGGAGCGCCTGCTGGCGGTGGAGGTGCCGTATGGCAAATACAAGGGGCGCCTCATCGCCGACCTGCCGGGCAACTACCTGAACTGGTTTGCGCGCGAGGGCTTTCCGCCCGGCGAGATCGGCCGCCTGCTGGCGTTGATGCACGAGATCGACCACAACGGCCTGAGCGACCTGCTCATTCCGCTGCGGCGGCGCTGACCGTCAACCCAGGCCCAGCGCCTGGTACACCCGCGCCGCGCCCCAGGCGTCGTTGGCGGCGTAGATCAGCTGCGCCTCCGTGAGGCGCGGGTTGGCCCAGTTCGACGTGGCGGCCTTCTTGGACTTGATGAAGCGCTGGTTGAAGAGCACCGCGATCGCGCCTTTCACGCCCATGTCCTTGCGGTAGCCGCGCTCGCGGAACACCGCGTTCAGCTCCAGCACGCCGGCCGGTTCCACGGCCAGCTTGGCCACGATGCGCTTCTTGTCGTCGCCCAGCCCGAAGCCGGCCTTGGTGTGGCTGCCATCGGCCAGCAACGCGGCCACCTGGGCGCGGCAGTCGGGCTCCTGCAGCTGGAACACCCAGGCGTGCTGCAGGGTGGCGAGCTGCACGATGTGCGGCCCGTCCGACACCTGGTCCTTGAAGAACGTGGGTTTGGACTCGGTGTCGAAACCCCAGCTGGCGTGGTCGCGCAGCGCGGCACAGGCTTCCCGCGCCTGCGCGGCGGTGTGCACGAGCGTGATGCGGTCCAGGCGGAGCTGCTCGAACGCGGGGAGCAGGGCAATCTCGTCCTTGTCGGGCGTCGGGCGGTGTTCTCTGGGTGTGGTCATGGCGGCGCAGGATACCCCGGCGCGCATAATCGCGCCCTTCATGAGAAAAATCTTCCCCCTGACCCAAGAAGGCCGCCACCCAGACCGGGTGCTGGAGGCCGTCAAGCACGACATCCGCAAGTACCTCAAGCGCGAGCGCCGGCGCGAGCTGCCCGAGGGCGTCGATTTCCTCGATTTCGATTGCCGCATCGGCGCCACCAAGGAAGCCGCCGCGGAGGTGCACCTCTCTGCGCTGATCGGCCAGCTGGACACCCTGGCGAAAGAGGGCGCGGCGCAGGCGTACGTCGAGGTGCTGGCCAAACCCGGTGTGCGGCGCCCGCGCCCGGCCGGCGCCAGCAGCACAGCCGACCATCCGGCACAATCGTCCGATGCCCCAGACGACCCTGCCTCCGACGCCGAAAGACCCGCTGATTGAAGGGGTGAGCGAAACGCCTCCCGAGGGCGAATTTCTCAGCTTTCCCGGCTCGCCGTTCGAGCTTTTCCTGCCGTATCCACCCGCCGGCGACCAGCCCGAGGCGATCCGCCAGCTGACGGAAGGCGTCAACGACGGCGAGGTGTTCCAGACCCTGCTGGGGGTGACCGGCTCGGGCAAGACCTTCACCATGGCCAACGTGATCGCGCGTCTGGGCCGCCCGGCGATCGTGTTCGCGCCCAACAAGACGCTGGCCGCCCAGCTCTATAGCGAGTTCCGCGAGTTCTTCCCGAAGAACGCCGTCGAGTACTTCGTCAGCTACTACGACTACTACCAGCCTGAGGCCTATGTGCCGCAGCGCGACCTGTTCATCGAGAAGGACAGCGCGATCAACGAGCACATCGAGCAGATGCGGCTCTCCTGCACCAAGAGCATCCTGGAGCGGCGCGACGTGGTGATCGTGGCCACCGTCTCGGCCATCTACGGCATCGGCAAGCCCGAGAGCTACCACCAGATGGTGATGACGCTGCGTGTGGGCGACAAGCTCGGCCAGCGCGACGTGATTGCGCAGCTGGTGCGTATGCAATACACGCGCAACGAGATGGACTTCGGCCGCGGCAAGTTCCGCGTGCGCGGCGACACGATCGACGTGTTCCCGGCCGAGCACTCCGAGATGGCGATCCGCATCGAGCTGTTCGACGACGAGATCGAAAGCCTGCAGCTGTTCGACCCGCTCACCGGCAAGGTGCGCCAGAAGATCCCGCGCTTCACCGTCTACCCCAGCAGCCATTACGTGACGCCGCGCGAGCAGGTGCTGCACGCGGTGGAGGCGATCAAGCTCGAACTGGCCGACCGGCTCAAGCAACTCGTGGGCGACGGCAAGCTGGTCGAAGCCCAGCGGCTGGAGCAGCGCACCCGCTTCGACCTGGAAATGCTCAGCGAGGTGGGCCACTGCAAGGGCATCGAGAACTACTCGCGGCACCTGGCGGGCTCGGCGCCCGGCGAACCGCCGTCCACCCTCACCGACTACCTGCCGAAGGACGCGGTGATGTTCCTGGACGAGAGCCACGTGCTGATGGGCCAGTTCGGCGGCATGTACAACGGTGACCGCGCGCGCAAGACCACGCTGGTCGAATACGGTTTTCGCCTGCCCAGCGCGCTGGACAACCGCCCGCTCAAGCTGGAAGAGTTCGAGCAGCGCATGCGGCAGGTGGTGTTCGTCTCGGCCACGCCGGCGGACTATGAAAAGACGCACGCCGGCCAGGTGGTCGAGCAGCTGGTGCGACCCACCGGCCTGGTGGATCCCGAACTGGAGGTGCGCCCTGCCATCCACCAGGTGGACGACGTGCTGCAGGAAATCCGCATCCGCGTCGAGAAGGGCGAGCGTGTGCTCATCACCACGCTGACCAAGCGCATGGCCGAGCAGCTGACCGACTACCTGACGGAAAACGGCGTGAAGGTGCGCTACCTGCACAGCGACGTGGACACGGTGGAGCGCGTGGAAATCATCCGCGACCTGCGCCTGGGCACCTTCGACGTGCTGGTGGGCATCAACCTGCTGCGCGAGGGGCTGGACATTCCCGAGGTGTCGCTGGTGGCCATCCTGGACGCTGACAAGGAAGGTTTCCTGCGCTCGGAGCGCAGCCTGATCCAGACCATCGGCCGCGCCGCGCGCAACCTGGGCGGCAAGGCCATCCTGTACGCCGACCGCATCACCGATTCGATGAAGCGGGCGATGGACGAAACCCAGCGCCGGCGTGCCAAGCAGATCGCCCACAACCTGGCCATGGGCATCGAGCCGCGCAGCATCAACAAGCGCATCAAGGACCTGATCGACGGCGTCTACAGCGAGAAGGCGGGCAGGGAAGCCGACCGCCTGGCCGCCGAGAGCGCGCAGCGCGCCAGCGTGGAAGACATGAGCGAGAAGGACGTGGCGCGCGAGATCAAGCGGCTGGAAAAGCTCATGCTCGAACACGCCCGCAACCTGGAGTTCGAGAAGGCCGCCGGCATCCGCGACCAGCTCGCCCATCTCAAGGCGCAGGTGTTCGGTGCGCCGGGCACCGACAACATCCCCTGAGCCACCAACCGAGCCCTCAGGGGTACGGGCAGGGTTTACCAGTAAAATGCTGAGCAAAACACTAGGCTTTTGCTGTATACTCGACGAAAACAGTCGGGAAAGCCTTCGATAACAGATCCGCAACGGATCGGGGCGGGTGGAGAAGGGGGTCCAAGGGGTCTCACCCGTTGGGCCATGCCACGACAGTCAAGCCAACACTTCAAGGAGCTTGAAATGCGCCTCACGACCAAAGGCCGCTTCGCGGTCACCGCCATGATCGATCTGGCCCTGCGCCAGAACAACGGCCCCGTCACGCTCGCGGCTATCAGCCAGCGGCAACAGATTTCGCTGTCCTATCTCGAACAGCTGTTCGGCAAGCTGCGCCGCCACGAACTGGTGGAATCCACCCGTGGCCCCGGCGGCGGCTACACGCTGGGCCGCAAGGCGGCCGACATCACCGTGGCCGACATCATCGTTTCCGTGGACGAGCCCATTGACGCCACCCAGTGCGGCGGCAAGGAAAACTGCCTGGGCGAAGGCCACCGCTGCATGACGCACGAGCTCTGGGCGCAACTCAACGCCAAGATGGTCGATTTCCTGGATTCCGTGTCCCTTCAGTCGCTCGTGGACGAGCAGCTGGCCAAGGGCGTGGTCGTGGAAAACGCCCCCATGATCAAGCGCGCCATTTCCAGCGCCCCGGTGGTCAAGCCCATCCGCGTGAACGCGCCCAACTCGGTGTTCGCCCTGGGCGGCGCCGCGTTCTCGAAATGAAGCCGTTCTGACCGGGGCGAACGACCCCGGCAGACCCCCGTCGACAGCCCACGATCCGTTTCCTTCCATGAGCACTCCGCACTTTCCCATCTACATGGACTACAGCGCCACCAACCCCTGCGACCCGCGGGTGGTGGACGCCATGATTCCCTGGTTGCGTGAACACTTCGGCAACCCGGCGTCGCGCAGCCACGCCTGGGGCTGGGAAGCCGAAAAGGCGGTGGAAACCGCACGCGAGCAGGTGGCCGCCCTGATCGGCGCCGACCCGCGCGAGATCGTCTGGACCAGCGGCGCGACCGAGTCCAACAACCTGGCCCTGAAGGGCGCGGCCCATTTCTACAAGACCAAGGGCAAGCACCTGATCACGGTGAAGACCGAGCACAAGGCCGTGCTCGACACCATGCGCGAGCTGGAACGCCAGGGTTTTGAAGTGACCTATCTCGATGTGCAGGCCGACGGCCTCGTCGACCTCGAGGTGTTCAAGGCCGCGATCCGCCCGGACACCATCCTCGCCTCGGTCATGTTCGTGAACAACGAGATCGGCGTCGTCCAGGACATCGCCGCGCTGGGCGCGATCTGCCGTGAGAAGGGCGTGATCTTCCACGTGGATGCCGCGCAGGCCACGGGCCGCGTCGACATCGACCTGCAGACGCTGCCGGTCGACCTGATGAGCCTGACCTCGCACAAGACCTATGGCCCCAAGGGCATCGGTGCGCTGTACGTGCGCCGCAAGCCGCGCATCCGTATCGAGGCGCAGATGCACGGTGGTGGCCACGAACGCGGCATGCGTTCGGGCACGCTGCCCACCCACCAGATCGTGGGCATGGGCGAGGCCTACCGCATTGCCAAGGCCGAAATGCACGAAGAGAACCAGCGCATCAAGGCCCTGCACGACCGCATGGTCGCCGGCCTGAAGGACGTGGAAGAGGTGTTCATCAACGGCCATGAAACGCGCCGCGTGCCGCACAACCTCAACATGAGCTTCAACTACGTCGAAGGCGAGTCGCTCATCATGGGCATCAAGGGTCTGGCGGTGTCGTCGGGCTCGGCCTGCACCTCGGCCAGCCTGGAACCCAGCTACGTGCTGCGCGCCCTGGGCCGCAGTGATGAACTGGCGCACAGCAGCCTGCGCATGACCATCGGCCGCTGGACGACCGAAGAGGAAATCGATTACGCGATCGCCACGATCAAGGAGAACGTGGCCAAGCTTCGCGAGCTGTCCCCGCTGTGGGAAATGTTCAAAGACGGTATCGACCTGTCCACCATCCAGTGGTCAGCTCATTGAAGGAGAAACACCATGGCTTATTCAGAAAAAGTTGTTGACCACTACGAGAACCCCCGCAACGTCGGCTCCTTCGAAAAGGGCGACGATTCCGTGGGCACCGGCATGGTCGGTGCACCGGCCTGTGGCGACGTGATGAAGCTGCAGATCAAGGTCAACCCCACCACCGGCGTGATCGAAGACGCGCGCTTCAAGACCTACGGCTGCGGCTCGGCGATCGCCTCGTCGTCGCTGGTGACCGAATGGGTCAAGGGCAAGACGCTCGACCAGGCCGCTGCGCTCAAGAACAGCCAGATCGCCGAAGAGCTGGCGCTGCCGCCGGTGAAGATCCATTGCTCGATCCTGGCCGAAGACGCCATCAAGGCCGCGGTGGACGACTACCGCAAGAAACACGTCAATTAAGGAACCCCCTGCGCCGCTTCGCGTCTTCCCCCAAGGGGACCACGCCTGCAGCCCGGCAAAGCCGGTTCTGTGGCGTGTGCTTGAAAAGACACGCGGTGGACGGCGCCATGGAGTGAGCACAAATGGCCATCTCGATTTCTGAAGCCGCCGCACGGCACGTCAACCGCTACATTGCCAAGCGCGGCAAGGGCGTGGGCGTGCGCCTGGGCGTGAAGACCACGGGCTGCTCCGGCATGGCCTACAAGCTGGAGTACGCCGACGAGATCGCGCCGGAAGACGTGGTGTTCGAGGACAACGGCGTGAAGGTGCTGGTCGATCCCAAGGCGCTGGCCTACATCGACGGCACGCAGCTGGACTTCGTGCGCGAAGGCCTCAACGAGGGCTTCCGCTTCAACAACCCGAACGAGCGCGACCGTTGCGGTTGCGGCGAGAGCTTCCGGATCTGATGCCGCGTTCCCCCATGAAGCCGCCCGTGCTGTTCAGCGCCGGCGGCTTTGTTCTGCCCTGAACATGAACCTGAACCTGCAATCGAACGACTTCGAGATTTTTGGCCTGGCCCCGCAATTCGCCGTGGACCGTGCCGCGCTCGACGCGCGCTGGAAGGACCTGCAGCGCGAAGCCCACCCCGACCGCTTCGCCACCGCTGACGCCCAGACGCAGCGCCAGGCCATGCAGTGGTCGGTGCGCATCAACGAGGCGTACCAGCGCCTGAAGGACCCGCTCAAGCGCGCGGCCTACCTGTGCGAACTGAACGGCGCGCCGATCCAGGCCGAGAACAACACCGCCATGCCCACCGCCTTCCTGATGCAGCAGATGCAGTGGCGCGAGGAGCTGGAGGAGGCCAGCGGGCAGGAGGATCTGGAGCGCATGGCCGACGACGTGGCCAGCGCGCGCCGCGCGATGCTGCAGGAACTGCAGACCACCGCCGACGAGCAACGCGACTGGCCCGCGTTGGCGCAGCAGGTCAGAGCCCTTATGTTCGTTGAGCGCTTTGCCGGCGATGTGGAGAACCGGATCGATCTGCTGGGACAATAGCGGGTTCCCGTTACGAATGACCGTTGACCCATGGCGCTTCTGCAGATCTCCGAACCCGGCCAATCCCTCGACCCGCACCAGCGGCGCGTGGCGGTGGGCATCGACCTGGGCACCACGCACTCGCTGGTGGCCGCGGTGCGCCACGGCGTCTCCGAATGCCTGCCCGCTGCCGATGGCCGCGTGATCCTGCCGAGCGTGGTGCGCTACCTCGACCCCGCACAAGGTGGCTCGGGCCGGCAGATCGGTTTCGATGCCCTGGCCGCGCAGGTGCAGGACCCGGCCAACACGGTGAGCTCGGTCAAGCGGCTCATGGGCCGCAGCCGCGCGCAGGTGGTCGATGTGGACAAGCTCTCCTACGACGTGGTCGACCAGGATGGCATGGCCGTGGTGGAGACCGTGGCCGGCCGCAAGACGCCGATGGAAGTCAGCGCCGAAATCCTGGCGACCCTGCGATTCCGCGCCGAAGACAGTTTTGACGACGACCTGTACGGCGCGGTGATCACGGTGCCCGCGTATTTCGACGATGCGCAGCGCCAGGCCACCAAGGACGCGGCCCAGCTCGCCGGCATCAACGTGCTGCGCCTGATCAACGAGCCCACCGCCGCGGCCATTGCCTACGGACTGGACAACGGCTCCGAGGGCGTCTATGCCATCTACGACCTGGGCGGTGGCACCTTCGACATCTCCATCCTTCGGTTGACAAAGGGCGTGTTCGAGGTGATGGCCACGGGCGGCGACTCGGCCCTGGGCGGTGACGACTACGACCAGGCGCTGGCCGCGTGGGTGCTCGGGCAGCAGGGCGTGAGCGGCGCGCTCGGCGCTTCCGAACGGGCGGCCATGCACGCCGAAGCCCGGCGCGTGAAAGAGGCCCTGTCTGCCGCCAGCAGCGAAACCTTCCGCGCCAGCGTGGCGGGCCGCGACATCGAACAGCCCGTCACCACCGCCGACTTCGAGGCCTGCACCTCAACGCTCACCGCGCGAACCATGTCTGCCGTGCGCAAGGTGCTGCGCGATGCCGGCGTGGCCAGGGACGAGGTGCAGGGCGTGGTCATGGTGGGTGGTTCGACCCGCATGCCGGTGATCCGCCGCACGGTGGGCGAGTTCTTCGGCCAGGAACCGCTGACCAACCTCAACCCCGACGAAGTGGTGGCGCTGGGCGCCGCCATCCAGGCCAACGCACTGGCAGGCAACAGCCGCGACGGCGACCTGCTGCTGCTCGACGTGATCCCGCTGTCGCTGGGCATCGAGACCATGGGCGGCCTGGTCGAACGCATCGTGCCGCGCAACAGCGCGATTCCCACCGCGCTTGCGCAAGACTTCACCACCTACCAGGACGGCCAGACCGCACTCGCGCTGCACGTGGTGCAGGGCGAGCGCGACCTGGTGGCCGATTGCCGCAGCCTGGCGCGCTTCGAGCTGCGTGGCATTCCCCCGATGGTGGCCGGCGCCGCGCGCATCCGCGTGACCTTCACCGTGGACGCCGACGGTCTGTTGTCCGTCAACGCGAAAGAACAGATCAGTGGCGTGGAAGCGCGCGTGGACGTGAAGCCCGCCTACGGCCTCAGCGACGAACAGATTGCCACCATGCTGCAGGACAGCTTCGCCACCGCGCAACAGGACATTCAGGCGCGCGCGCTGGTCGAAGCCCGCGTCGACGCCGACCGCATGATCGCCGCCACCCGCACCGCGCTGGCCGCGGACGCCGACCTGCTGCAGCCCGCCGAGCGCGAACAGATCGACACGCTGATGGCCACGCTGGCGAGCACCGCCCAGGGCGATGACGCGAACGCGATCGAGAACGCCACCACCGAACTGGCCAAGGCCACCGAGCCTTTCGCCGCGCTGCGCATGAACCGTGGCATCCAGCAGGCCCTGTCTGGCAAGAAACTCGAAGAAGTCTGAAGAAAAAAGCGCCCCATGCCCACGATCAAGATCCTGCCCCATCCCGAATACTGTCCCCAGGGCGCGAGCGTCACCGCGCCTGCGGGCACCTCGATCTGCGAAGCCCTGCTCGACAACGACATCAAGATCGAACACGCCTGCGACATGAGCGCGGCCTGCACGACCTGCCACGTCATCGTGCGTGAGGGTTTCAAGAGCCTGAACGAGCTTGATGAAACCGAAGAAGACCTGCTCGACCGTGCCTGGGGTCTGGAGCCCAATTCGCGCCTGTCGTGTCAGGCCATCGTGGCGCAGTCCGATCTGACCGTCGAGATTCCGAAGTACTCGATCAACCACGCCAAAGAGAACCACTGATGCGCCAGATCGTCCTCGACACGGAAACCACGGGCCTGTCGGCCGAGAACGGCGACCGCATCATCGAGATCGGTTGCGTGGAGCTGCTCAACCGCAAGCTCACCGGCAACAACCTGCACTTCTATGTGAACCCCGAGCGCGACAGCCACGAGGACGCGCTGAAGGTGCACGGCATCAGCAACGAGTTCCTGCGCGACAAGCCCAAGTTCGGCGCCATCGCCGACCAGCTGCTCGACTACCTGCGCGATGCCGAGGTGATCATCCACAACGCGCCGTTCGACATCAGCTTCCTCAACAAGGAAATGGAGCGCCTGGGCCACCCGGCGATCACGAAGATCCTGGGGCAGGTGACCGACAGCCTGGTGATGGCCAAGGAAATGTTCCCCGGCAAGCGCAACGGCCTCGACGCCCTCTGTGACCGCCTGGGCGTGGACAACTCGGGCCGCACGCTGCACGGCGCCTTGCTGGATGCCGAGCTGCTGGCCGACGTGTACATCAACATGACGCGCGGGCAGGACGCGCTGCTGATGGACCTGGGCGATGCGCCGGGCGAGGACGGCAAGGTGGAAGCGCTGGACCTGAGCCGTTTCGAACTGCCGGTTCTGCTCGCCAACGAGCAGGAAAGCCAGGCCCATGAGGGCGTGCTGGCCGAGCTGGACAAGGCCAGCAAAGGGAAAACCGTGTGGCGCACGCTGCAGGCTGTCTGAAGTCGACCAAAAACCGGCTATAATTTGAGGCTTCCGAGAGATCGGTCAGATCAATCGGGCGGTTAGCTCAGTGGTAGAGCACTGCCTTCACACGGCAGGGGTCGCAGGTTCGAACCCTGCACCGCCCACCAATAAAAACAACAACTTAGGCGGACTCCTCAGGGAGTCCAACCATCGCCCAAGTGCACAGCAAGTGCAAACTAAAAACGGCCCCATGTGGGCCGTTTTGCTTTGGTGCGTGGGCAGGTCACTTGGCCTTGGGCGTGTGCCCGGTCCACAGCCGGCAGAGGAACGTCCAACCATTCTTGTGGGCCGTCTTGCGGCTGCACAGGGCGTAGGTGCTATCGGGCAGTTGTGCAATGCTGGGACGTGCGCGGCCAGACTCGATGGCGGCTTCCATGACAGCCTCTTCGGTGGTGAAGAACGCGGGCTTGTTGGTGGACATGATGCGCTTCCTTTCAGGTGGTGTTGCGGTACCTGAAGGCTAAGGAAGCGCGTCGGAGGGTCCAAGAGAAATTCCGTAGCTCGCCTAAGCGTGATTTAGTGCGTGGTGTTGGGCGCCAAAACGCTTGCATGGCATTTGAAGACTCAGCGCATCGCGTTTATTCTGCTTTGCTATGAGACAACTCACATTTCTCTCTGGTGCCGGCATCAACCTTGGTGTTGCGCATGCGTGTCCGTTTGCGGACGAGATGTTGAACTTCACCTATCAAAAGATCAGTGTGAGTGTGTATGAGCGAATTGATGCCCAGCTTCGCGCGATGTTTACCCCGGAGTCGTTCGACTACATCCTCGGGGGTCTCCTGACTGTCAATCTTGCTATCGAGAAGACTAAGCAGGATTTGAAGCGCTTCAACATGAACGAGAAAGCGTTCTCCGAGCTGTTTCAACAGTCGAATTTGCAAGCTTCGATCATTGCAGCGCTAGAGCAATTGGAAGGGCAGTTGACGATCTCGCTCGGGCAGATGCTAGACGTCGTGAACGCCTTTACGCCTGCCCTGGATGCAGTGGTAGCCAAGTACGATTCCATCAACTACTTCACTGTTAACTTTGATGGAATTTTCGACCACATCTTGTATGGACCGCGCTATAGCCGTGGCCAGCTGTGCACGGACTTCTGGCGTGGAGATGGGTCAATGAACCAGCAGGCGAACGCAAAGATCAAGATTCATCACCTCCATGGAGACTTGCGATACAAGCCTTTCAAACGTACGAAGCTCAACAAGCCCCCTTACAAGTGGCCCGTTCTAGTTGTCGGTGATCAAGAGGTGAAGAAGGGGACGATTGCCGGCCACGAGCCCTACGCTTTTATAACAACAGGCTGCGTGCTGCTACTGAGTCGCGGGAAGGGATTGCTGAGAACGTTCTCGCGATAGTCGGGTTCGGCTTTCGGCCCGAAGATGCGCATATAGTCTCGCGCATCGGTCGCGCCGTGGAGACGGGAATCTTCGACCGGATTCTCTTATTTGATCCTACAGACCGCCTCGAGGGCGTGACAGACAAGCACCAGTGGATTCGTCCCGATCAGGAGAATCTGATAGGTTTTCTTGCTCATCTGTAGACCCTCGCGATGCATGGCGTCGGGGTATACAACACAAAGTTTGAGTGGGGCGGACCTTCGTAATTTGAGCAACGAAGCAAAAAAGGGGATGCAAATGACCGTTAAGAAGCCGGCACTGAAAAAGGCCGTGGCGAAGGGCTCTTCTACGACAAAAGCTGGGGGGAAAACAAGCGCGAAGATGCCTGTGGTAGCCGCGGATGATGTGCGCAAGTATCGCAACTTCCCGAAGCACACACTTGAGGCTTCACTGGTGGTGGCCCAGAAGATTCAAGATGAAATGGGTGGCAATCCTATGAACCGGTTGCTTCTTGCTGATGCTCTGGGCTTGTCGCCAAGCAGTAGCAACTTTCGAGACCTTCTGAGTTCGGCTTTCAAATATGGATTAACCGATGGTACTGAGAAGGCGGAGAGCATATCGCTGAAGGAGGTCGGCGTAGCTGCAACTCAGCAGTCGAATGCTGGAGCACGACTAAATGCCCGCCGGACTGCAGCGATGCTGCCAAGTGTTTTTGCGCAGTTTTTCCGTGACTATGCCAACAAGAAGCTTCCGTCCTCTGAGATGCTGCCGAAGATCTTGAAGTCTCAGTACAGCGTCAATGATGAGCTGACGGGAGAGTGCGCAGACTTGATCGCTTCGAACGGTCGGTTTGTCGACGTAGTGCGAGAGATTGGAGGTTCTCCGCATATTCTGTTTGACTCGAAGCCAACGCAGGCTGGGGCCGGGTTGACCGAAAGAGAGGCCATCGAGGAGGTCCCACCATTGTTCGATCATGCCGAGGAGGGGGATGCAGTTGTAGTCCCACATTCAGCAGCCGCGATGCTGCCGTTGCCGGTCACTCCAGCTCAAATCCCCTCTAAGGGACCTCGACCGATTTTTGTTGGGCATGGAAAGAACAAGGCTCCAATGCAGCAACTGCAAGCGCTACTCACGACATTTCAGATCCCTCACAAAATAGTGGTGGATGAAGCGAACTTGGGTCGACCGATCCCGCAGAAAGTTAAGGACACCATTGAAGAGTGTGGCTCTGCAATCCTGATTTTTACTCGCGATGAGAAGTTCTTCGATCAAGCGGGAAACGAGGTGTGGAGGCCGAGTGAGAACGTTGTGCACGAACTGGGGGCGACTTCATTTGTTTACGGTGACCGAATAGTGATTTTCAAGGAAAAGGGCTTGCATTTCCCCACAAACTTCCAGAGCATCGGTTACATCGAATTCGAAACTAACGATCTAGTGGCGAGAACAGCGGACCTGCTGAAAGAGTTGATTGGCTTCGGGCTGGTCAAAGTGACGCCAACACAATGAATGGAAGTGATAGTCCAGGGGCCTGAAGCAGCGCTGACGCGCATCAAAACCCCGTGTGAAGCATGCCCAGCATCCGGGAGAAGATGCCGAGGGTCCACACGGGGCCTCTCAGTCCACCGTTGCGGCCACCCGGCGTAGTCCCGGGTGCAGTAGCAGCCGAAGCTGCTGGCCTGCACCGTTTCGCCGAAGCGACCTGCACGGTGCCACGCAGGTGAAAGGCGGGGTGGATTAGGCCCCGGCTTCGGTTACAGAGCCCGCTGCGGAACGCCTTGGGTCGATACACCGTCAGGGCCAACCGCTCTTCGCAGAGGATGGTCGCCATGTTCTTGGTGAAGTTGTTGCCGTCCTCGAACGAGATCTGCACGGTGGCTTGCTTACGGTCCCACACCTGGGCACCCATCGCCCAATCGCCCACGAGGAAGGTGCCTTCCGTGATGGCCGTGCTGGCGATGACCGGCACACCCCACATGGTGGGCCGCGTCTTGCCCTAGAGGCCCGCGCGGCCCGTTCGCCTCAGCATCCACAGCCCGGCGATGGTCAGTGCGGCGAAGAGGGCACCGCAGCTGAACGTGCCCTGGAAACCCACGGCGTCCCAGAGGGCGCCGGCAATCACGCTGGCCATGAGCAGTGCCACACCCGAGACCAGGTGGTACACGCCGAAGGCCGTGCCGCGCAGGTCTGCGGGTGCAGCGTCGGCGATCAGCGCGTTGAACAGGCCCTGGGTGAGGCCCATGTGCAGGCCCCACAGGGCAACACCAACACCGAGGCCCACCAGGCCCGGCACGAATGCCAGCACCAGGTCGGCGGCCACCAGCACCACCAGGCCGATGAGCAGCACGTCGAGCCTGCGCATGCGGTCGGACAGCACACCCGCCGGATAGGCCGACAGCGAATACGCGATGCCCATGATCACCAGCACCACGGGTGCCCACATGGGCGGCAGGCCGGCCGACTGGGCGCGAAGGATCAGGAACGCCTCGCTGAAGCGCGCGAGCGTGAAAACCATCCCGATGCCCACGACCCACCAGTACATGGCGGGCAGCCGCGCCAGCTCGCTCCGGGTCAGTGGCAACTTGCGCGGCGGTGCAGCGGCCGGCGCGCGGGGCTCGCGCACGAAGAACACCAGCACCGCCACGGCCGCAAAGGCCGGCACCACCGCGAACCAGAACACCAGCTGGTAGTTGTCGGCGGTCCACCACATGAGCGCCATGGCGAGCAGGGGGCCGGTGAACGCGCCGATGGTGTCGAGGGTCTGCCGCAGCCCGTAGGCGGTGCCGCGCAATGCCGCGGGCGTCACGTCGGCCACCAGCGCATCGCGTGGCGCGCCGCGAATGCCCTTGCCGATGCGGTCGACGAAACGCGCCCCCACCAGCCACTCCATGGCGGGTGCAAGCGGGAAGACGGGCTTGGTCAGCGCGCCGAGGCCGTAGCCGATCACGGCCAGCAGCTTGCGTTTGCCGAAGCGGTCGCTGATGGCGCCGGAGAACACCTTGACGATGGACGCGGTGGCTTCGGCAATGCCTTCGATGAGGCCCACCGCCAGCACCGAGGTGCCCAGCACCGCCACCATGTACAGCGGCAGCAGCGCGTGAATCATCTCGGACGAGATGTCCATGAACATGGAAACGAAACCCAGCGCCCACACGGTGCGCGGCACGGCGCGCGCTCCCCGGGCAGGGGCCGCAGCGGCCTGCGGTTCAGCGGTTTTTGTCATGGAAGGGTGGGCCGGAGTGGCCGTGTCCGGAGGGCCGCAGGTGCCTGCGGATGGAGGATGACGTGGCATCCTATCAAACGCGGTCCGCCCATTCGGCCGCGCTACAAGTCCTTGAACTTGCAGGCTTTTCTGCGTTTATTCCCGGCTTTGCGCACCGCTGTGGGGCGTAGATTCGCAGGAATGTACAAGTCGCTTCCTCTGGACGCCATCGCCCTGCAGCAGCCGGTTCCCGTGAACGTGTGGGACCCGAAGGGCGTGCTGTTGCTGCGCAAGGGCGAAGCGATCACGTCCGAGCAGCACCGCGGCCTGCTCATGCTGCATTCACCGGTGGTGCTCGAGGCCGACTGGCGTGCCTGGTCCTACGGCTACACCGCAGAACTGGACCGCATGGTGCGCGGCAACGAGACGCTGAGCCGCATCGCGGGCCTGAGCCACGCGGTGGAACTGCCCAACGTGGAGTCGCGGGACGAGGCCGGGCCGGTCGAGGTCTGGGCCGACGTGCACGCCGCGCTCAACAGCCTGCTACAACAGGGCCAGGCCGCCACGCATTTCAACGACCGGATCGAGCGCCTGTGCACGCGCGCGCTGCGCATGTGGCACACGTCGCCCGACGACAGCCTGCTGGTGCTGGTGCAGTTGCTGTTCGATGCCCGCATGGGTTACAGCGCGTCGCACGCGCTGTTGTCGGCCGGCCTGTGCGCGCTGGTGGCGCCGTCCACGGGGCTGTCGCCTTCAGAGCAGGGTGCGCTGTTCCGGGCCGCGCTGACGATGAACATCGGCATGACGCGCACACACGACAACATGGCCCGGCAGGCCAGCGCGCTGACGGACATGCAGCGCCAGGTGGTGCGCGAGCATCCCCTGCGCGGCGCCGCGGTGCTGCGCGAGCTGGGCGTGGAGAACGCGCTGTGGCTGCAGCTGGTGGAAGAACAGCATGAACGGTCCGATGGCAGCGGCTACCCGGCCGGCAAGCGCGTGTCGGACCTGCCGCAGCGCCTGCTGCAGATGGCCGATGTGTACGCGGCCTGCATCAGCCCGCGCCAGGGCCGTGGCGGCCTGCTGTCGCAGCAGGTGGCGCGTGAGCTCTATCTGGGCCCCGATCAGCAGCCCGACGCGCTGGGCGCACTGTTCGTGAAACACATCGGTTTCTATCCGCCGGGCAGCTATGTGCGCCTGGCCAGCGGTGAGGTGGCGGTGGTCACGCGGCGTGGCGCCAAGGCCAATGCGCCGCAGGTGTTTTCGATTGTGGGCAAGCAGGGCATGCCGCTGGGCGAGCCAACACTGCGCGACCCGCAGGACCCCACGCACGAGATCCGCGCCAGCCTGCCACCCGGCGATGTGCGGGTGGTGGTGAACGTGCCCCGCCTGCTGAGCCGTCGCTAGGCTCAGCGCGGCAGGTACATCGTCGCTTCCACTTCGATCAGCACGTCGTCGCCCGGCAGGAAGCGCGAGACTTCCACCACCGTGCTCACCGGCGGCTCGCCCGGAAAGAACAGGCCGCGCACGCGGTTGTATTGCGTGTAGTGCGACAGCTGGCGGAAGTACTGCACCAGCTTGACCACATCGGACATCTCGCCGCCTTGCTCCTTCGCGAGCTGCCGGATGCGGTCCAGCACGAACCAGCTCTGCGCCACGATCGGCGCCTCGAACACATCCACCGACATCTGGCCCGTGACGTAGCCCAGCTTTCGCAGCGAGGCCAGCGCCTTGGTGGGTATGTCCTCGTAGCTGACGACGGTCCGGCGCGCTGCCGGATCGACGGCCACGACGCCGCTCATGAACACGAAATCGCCAACGCGCCTGGCGGCGGCGTAGTGAGCCATGGGTGTGCCGGTGCTCATGGATGGATCTCCGCGATGAAGGTGGATGGATGGGTGTGTGCGCTCAGCCGGGCAGGCCCCAGGCGCGCATCTTTCCGGGGTTCAGCAAACCGGCCGGATCGAAGCGCTTCTTCATGTCGATGACGTTCTGCGGAAGATCGCCACCGACCTTGCCTTCTTCAATGATGAAGGTGTGCGGGTTGTTCACGCGGATGCCGTTGTCGCGGAAGATCTGGATGATCTCGTTCAGCCGTTCTTCGGTCGTGAAGCGCACCAGCGGCAGCGAGGTGCAGGTGGTGAAACCGTCCATGCTGCGCAGGAACTCCACGTGCATCAGCACCTCGTCGCCGAACAGCTCGCGGATGCGGCGCACCTGGTCCAGGTGCTTGCCCGGCGTGAAGGTGGTCTGCAGGTAAGTCAGGCCCTTGTCCACCTTGAGTGCATTGAGGGTGGTGTGGTTCCAGCAATATTCGATCAGCGTGTGGTGCTGGGCCTTCACTTCGTCCGCCGTGCGGCGGTAGGTGACGTTGCCGCCGTGCGCCGCGACGATCTGCAACGCCGCCGCTTCCGAGAACTCGGCCACCAGCGCCAGCGTGGCGTGGCAGCCCTTGGGCAGGTGTTCGGCCAGCGCGGTCATGTAGCCGGGGATCGGGTCGACCAGCAGGGCGATGTTCTTTTTCACGACGCCCGGGGCGTGCGCCAGCGCATTGCCGAAGTCGAGCGCGCGGTCGGCATCGTCGAAGGTGACGATCATTTCCAGCCAGGGGTGGGCGGGCGCCAGCGCCATCTCCACTTCCAGCACGATGCCGTTGGTGCCCCAGAGATGGTGCAGCAGCAGGGCATCAGGGCCGCGCAGTTCCACGATCTGCGGCTCGGCTTCCACGCTCATGGCGCGGATGCCGAGGATGTTGCCGGCCGCGCCGATGGGGCCGTAGTTGATGGAGCCCGCGCCGCCGAAGCCGCCGCTGAACAGCCCGCCCAGCGAGGCGCTGCGGAAGGTGGACGGAATGCAGCGCAGTTCCCAGCCCATCGGACGGGCCGCGTTGTCGAATTCGGCCAGGCGGATGCCGGCCTGCGCGCGGCCCACGCCGGGGCGCGACCACAGGAAGGCGTTGTAGCCGCTCATGTCCAGGATCACGCCGCCGTGCAGCGGGGTGGACTGCCCGTAGTTGCCGGTGCCGCTGCCGCGCAGCGTGAGCGGAACGCGGTGGCGCGCGCAGGCAGACGCGACCTGGCGGATCTCTTCCTCGGTGCGCGGCTTGACGACGATGTCGCCGCGCTTGCCGAGCAGCTGGCGTTTGAGCACGGGGCTGAACCAGGAGAAGTCCTGCGAGAGCCGGCCGATCTTGAGCGGATCGGTGATCCAGTCGAGGCCGGGCAATTCTTGCTGCAGTGATTCGATGGGTGAGGTCATTTCGGTGGTGTCCCTGTCAATCTTGTGCAAGTTCGCTGGCGTGCCAGGAGCCCAGGCACAGCTTGGTCAGCCAGGCCATGAGCACGAACAGGAAGACGCCGGCGAGCGAGATCAGCAGCAGCGCGGCGAACATGCGCGGAATGTCGAGCTGGTAGCCGGCCATGAGGATCTGGTAGGCCAGGCCGGCGTTGGTGCCGCCGGTGCCGGCCACGAATTCCGCCACCACGGCACCAATCAGCGCCAGGCCTGATGAAATGCGCAGGCCACCGAAGAAGTAGGGCAGCGCGCTGGGGATGCGCAGGCGCCAGAGCATCTGGCCACGCGTGGCGCGGTTCATCTTGAAGTAGCTCTGCAGGTCGGGGTCGATGCTGCGCAGGCCGAGCGTGGTGTTCGAGATGATCGGGAACAGCGCGACGAGCGCCGCACACACCACCAGCGAAGCCGTGGGCTGCTTGACCCAGATGATGATCAGCGGCGCGATGGCAACGATGGGCGTGACCTGCAGCAGCACCGCGTACGGGAACAGCGCGGTCTCGATCAACCGGCTCTGCACGAACAGGAACGAGATCAGCACGCCGATGACCACGGCCACCACGAAGGACAGCACGGTGATCTTCATGGTGATCAGCAGCGAGCCGAACAGCGTCGCCCAGTCGTTGATCAGCGTCTTCGTCATCAGCTCGGGCGAGGGGATGAGGTAGGGCGGCAGTTCGAACCCGACCACCAGCGCTTGCCAGAGCGAGACCAGGGCGATGGCGACCAGCGCCGGGTACAGCACGCGCTGCACGCGCGGCTGCTTCAGGAACGGGGTGTTGACGGGCGTGTTCATGCCTGCACCTCTTCGGTGGTGTCGCGGCTGGCGCGCAGCAGGCTGTCCTGCAGCCGTTTGGCGTAGTGGCTGAATTCGGTGGAGACCATGAAATCGGGTGTGCGGGGGTAAGGCTGGTCGATGGCGAATTCCTCCACGATGCGGCCCGGGCGCGCGGCCATCATCACCACGCGGCTGGAGAGGAACACCGATTCGTGGATCGAGTGCGTGACGAAGACGACGGTGAGGTTCTTCTTCTGCCAGAGCTCGAGCAGGTCGGCATCGAGCTTGTGGCGGGTGATTTCATCGAGCGCGCCGAAGGGCTCATCCATCAGCAGCAGGGTGGGTTCCACCACCAGGCCACGCGCGATCGACACACGCATCTGCATGCCGCCCGACAGCGCACGCGGCAGTGCCTTGGCGAACTTCGACAGGCCAACCAGCGCGAGCGCGTCGGCCACGCGGGCATCGGCCTCTGCGCGCGGCACACCGGCCAGGTCCAGCGGCAGGCGCACGTTGGTCTGCACCGAGGCCCAGGGCATGAGCGTGGGCGCCTGGAACACGAAGGCCAGCCGGTGGCCCGACTTGTCCAGCTGATTCACGCCCTGGCCCCACAGGTTCAGGCTGCCGCTGGTGGGCTCGAGCAGGCCGGCCACCATCTTGAGCAGCGTGCTCTTGCCGCAGCCCGACGGGCCGAGCAGCGTGACGAATTCGCCTTCGCGCACGGTGAGGTCCACCGGTTGCAGGGCGACAGTGCCGTTGGGGTAGGTTTTCTGGACGCCGCGGATCTCGATGGCCGCGGTGGCTGACGGTTGGTCGGTCTTCATGTAGGGATCGTGGAATGGGATCAGGGCGGGCCGGTGCGGGTTGTGGCCCGCACCGGTGCGCGTGGCGTGCGCCGCAGCGGCGCACGTGGGTCGGTCAGGGCAGAACCTTCACGTCCTTGATGATGTCGAGGCGGTAGGCCTGGTCGATGTTGACCTTGGCCGGATCGATCATCTGCGCATCGACCAGGAAGGCCTGCGTCTTCAGCAGGCGCTCGCGCGTCATGGTGCCGATGCCCTGTTTCGCCGCATCGCCGCTGGTGATGATGCCCATCTCCTTGAGCTTGCCGATGCCGTACGCCAGCTGGTCGTCGGTCATGTTCGGGTTGTCCTTCTTGATCAGCGCGTTGGCGGGTGCCGGGTCGGCCAGGTAGCTCTTGTAGCCCTCGGCGGTGGCCTTCACGAAAGCGGCCACGGTCTTCTCGCGCTCCTTCACCGTCTTCTCCATGCAGGAGATGAGGTTGGCGTAGGGTGGGTAGCCCTGGTCGGCCAGCAGGAAGGTGTTGGCCTTCACGCCAGCCTTCTGGATGGCGAACGGCTCGGACGAGAGGAAGCCCATCTGCACGACGTTCTTGTCAGCGACGAAGGGCTGGATGTTGTACGTGTAGGGCCGCGCCTGCGCGTCGGTGTAGCCGTACTTGCCCTTGAGCCAGGACCACATGCCGCGCATCGCGGTGGGCGCGATCAGGATGGTCTTGCCCTTCATGTCCTCGAACGACTTCACGTCTTCGTGGGCAATCAGCACCTGCGGGTCCTTCTGGAAGATGGCGGCCACGTTGACGATGGGCAGGCCGTTGCCGCGCGCCACCATCATCTGCGTGTCGGTCGCGCCCATGATGCAGTCGGCCTGGCCGGCGGCCATGATCTGGATGATGTTGACCTGCGGGCCACCCATCTTGATCGTGACGTCGAGGCCGGCTTTCTGGTAGATGCCCTGTGCCACGGCCTGGTAGTAGCCGCCGTGCTCGGCCTGCGCGTACCAGTTGGTCATGAAGGTGAACTTTTCCTGCGCCTGGGCGGCGGTCAGGGTCAGCACACCGAGGGCGATGGCGCCGAGGGTGCGGCGCAGGTGATGGCGGGAGGAGGACATGGCAGGCCTTTCTGTCGAAGGGTGGGGAGGGGCGGAGGAGTGCAGCGGAGAAATGGTTGTCGGTTCAGTCCAGCGTCTGCTGGATGTGGCCGGTGTGGTGGCCACGCTCCCAGGTCGGTTCCTCGCGGACGACCCAGCGCATGGTGTAGAGCTCGGTGATGGCCTGGACCCAGCTGTCGGCCAGGCTGTCGAGGATGGCCTCGCCCTGTTCGCGCGTGGCTTCGGTGGGGTCGCCGATAACGCCGCTGGGGCCGAAGTCGCGCGCCACCCAGGCGCAGGCGGGGCGGCCGTCGGCCGAGAGCGTCTTGGACGGGAAGGGCGGCGGGAAGTACGCGGCCGCGCGCTCCATGTGCACCGTGTCGGGCGCCAGCGCGAGCATCAGCGCGGTTTCCGAATGGCCGGCGTGCATCGAGAGCTTGCGTTCCTGGTCGCTGATGAACTTGCCCGACACGTTGGGCACGCGCGAGACGCCGTAAGGCACCACGACGAAGTCGCCGTGGCGCAGGCGCAGTTCGCGCGCGGCCATTTCCAGCACCTGCGGCTGGCCGCCGTGGCCGTTCGCGAACACCAGCTTGCGAAAGCCCGAGCGGTAGACGGACTCGCCGAGTTCGATCATGGTCGAGAGCAGGGTCGTGCCGGTGAGCGTCATGGTGCCGGCGAAGTGCAGGTGCTCTTCCGACTTGCCGTAGGTGATGGGCGGCAGGCCGAAGGCGCGGATCTCGGCGGGCAGGCGTTCGAAGGCCTTGCCGATCACGCCGGCGGCGATCACCGTGTCGACCGAGCAGGGCAGGTGCGGGCCGTGCTGTTCGGTGGCGCCCACCGGCAGCACGATGACCGTGTTCTCGCGGTCGGGCAGCGCGGTGATTTCCGTCCACGCCAGGTAGGGCAGGAAGCGGTGCGGTGGGAAGTAGCCGTGCAGCATGGGCGGGTCCTTGTGGGGTCGGTCAATAGGAAATGGGAGAGCCGTTGCGCAGCACCACGCGCGGTGCGCTGCGCGAGGGCCAGGCGTGGGCGTCCGAGGCCGTGAAGACGACCAAGTCGGCCGCCGCGCCGTCGAGCGAGGCGCGCGCTTGTGGTTCGCGCTGCAGCCAGTCGCCACGGCACAGTGCGTCGGACCAGGTGTCGAAGGGCGCATCGAGCTGGCCGGCCAGCGCGGCGGCCTGCATGGCTTCCAGCGGGTCCAGGCTGCCGGCGCGGCAGAACGGGTCCTGCACGTTGTCGCTGGCGAACAGCAGGGGAATGCCGCGCTCGCGCGCTTCCTTCACCAGCGTGAGGCCGCGCTGGCGCGGCGTTCGGCCGGTCACCGCGTCCTGCAGCAGCAGGTTGGTGATGGGCAGGGACACCAGCGTGATCGGCGAGCGCGCCACGGCGTCAAGCGTGGCCATGGCCTGCGCGTGCGGCTGGGCCGCCAGCGCGCAGTTGTGGCCACAGACCACGCGGCCCTGGAAGCCGGTGCTCTGCAGCAGTTCGGCGGTGAAGGCGAGGCCTTGCGCGTCGGGGTTGAGTTCCTCGTCCACGTGCAGGTCGAGGTCGAGATCGAGTTCCTGCGCCGCCAGCACCAGGTGGCGCAGGGCGGCCGGGTCCCAGTTGCTCGAATGCACGAAGCCGCCCAGCAGCGTGCGCGCGCCGGTGGCGGCCACGCGGCGGGCGAGGGCGCGTGCGTCTTCAAGGCGTGCGAACAGCGCGAGCTTGATCAGCGCGACCTGTTCGACACGGACGCGGCCGCGCCACTCGGCGGCCAGTTCGGCCATCACGTTCCAGGCCAGCGGCGGGGTTTGCGGGTCCCACCAGTCGATGTGGGTGCGCAGGTGCGTGGTGCCGGCTTCCCAGGCCTGCTGCAGGCCGCGCTCGGCGCGTTCGCGCAGGTCGGCGTGCGTCCAGTGCGCGCGGTCACCAATGACCGCGTCGATGGCGCCCAGCAGGCCGGGCTTCACTGCGCCCATGCGCGGCAGGATGAAGGCCTTGTCCAGGTGCGTGTGCGCGTCCACCATGCCGGGCAGCACCAGCGCGCGCGCCACATCCCAGCCCAGGCCGGTGATCGAGGTGTCGTCGGTGATGGGCACGGTGCGGCGCACGCGGCCACCGGCCAGTTCGATCAGCGCCAGTGTGGGGCCGTTGCTGCCTTCGGGCCAGTCCTGCGGCAGCAACCAGCGCGGCAGCCGCGCGTTCGCGATGAAGTCGGGGGCGGCGGGCAGCGGTGGCATGTGGGCGCTCAGAGGTCCAGCGTCAGCGTGGGGGAGTGGCTGCGTGCACAGCAGATCGCAATGTGCGTGGCGCGTTCCGCCTCGGTCATGCAGGTGTCCTGGTGGTCGGGCGTGCCGTCGAGGTACGGCGTGAGGCAGGAACCGCAGATGCCCTGTTCGCACACCGTGTCCACCGCGATGCCGGCGCCCTGCAGCACATGCGCAATGCTTTTGCCAGGGGCCACCTGCAGCCGCTGCTGGCGGCGCGCGAGCACGATCTCGAAAGCGCCGGCTTCGGCTGCCGTGGCGGCTTCGGCGGTCTTCACCGGCGCGCTGAAGTACTCGAAATGCACGCGCTCGGCGGGCCAGTTCTGGCAGGCGTTGCGCACATGCGCCATGAAACCTTCGGGCCCGCAGAAGTAGGCATGCGAACCGGCGGGGGCCGTGGCAATCACCTCGGCCGGGCTGGTGGGCGAAGGCACGTTGTCGAAGTGCACCTTCACGTTGCCACGCCAGGGCGCCTGGTCGATCACGCGGCTCAGGGCGAGGTGCTGCGCGCTGCGCGCGAAGACGACAAGCGTGAACAGTGCCCCGAGCGCATGCAGCGCATGGGCCATCGAGATCAGCGGCGTCACGCCGATGCCGCCGCCCAGCAACAGGTGGTGCGGCGCGTCGTGCGCCAGGCGGAAATGGTTGCGCGGCATGCCGATGCGCAGGATCTGGCCCTCGCGCACCCACATGTGCATGGCACGCGAGCCGCCCCGGCCCGTGTCCTCGCGCTTCACCGCGATTTCATAGGACTCGGTGGTCAGCGTCGGGTCGCCGCACAGCGAGTAGCTGCGCACCAGCCCGCCATGCAGGTATACGTCGACATGCGCGCCGGCCTCGCAGGCGGGCAGCGGCAGGCCGTCGATGCGCTGCAGCACATAGCTGCTGATTTCGTCGGTGTGGCGAACGACGCGGGCCACGCGAATGGTCAGGTCACCGCGCGCGGCGGGGGTGCTGGGGGAGGTGGGCTGCACCGGAAAGTCGGCCGCCGTGTTGATCAAGCTCAATTTCTGACCATTTAATTTGACTATTTGGTCAGTATAAAAAGAAAGGGCTCCGAACCAGGCGGAAAAACCCGCAGATCGGGCAATGAAAAACGGGGTTCGTGTCGGTGGCACCACAGTGCCGGGCGCGATGGCGCGCCGGTCTGGAACACTCAGGGCGGCAGCAGCCCGCAGCCGCGCAGCACGAAGGGGATGAGGTCGCGTGCCACGGCCTCGCGGTCCAGCGGTTCGGGGTCGCGTTCGGTGCCGCAGATCTCGCGCACCTGCAGCGCGAAATCGGCGTGGTGCTGGGTCATGGCCCAGATGTGCATCAGCAGCAGGTGCGCGTTCATGGGCCGCATCAGGCCGCGCGCGATCCAGCCGTTGATGATGCCCACTTCCTTCTGGATCCAGACGCGGGCGTTGGGCCAGTAGCGGCCCAGGTTGTGGCCACCGTCTAGGATCTCGCGCGTGAAGATGCGCGAGACGGTGGGCTGGTCGAACGCGTGGTCGAGCTTCTGGCGGATGTAGTGCGCCAGGATGTCCGCAGGCTCGGTGAGGCCGGGCGGCGCGAACTCGATCTTCCAGGCCTTCATCACCGAGTCGAGCAGCTCGTTGTAGAGCTCTTCCTTGCCGGTGATGTAGTAGTGCAGCTGTGGCTTGGTGAGGCCCGCGCGCTCGGCGATGGCCTGGGTCGACGTGCCCTTGAGGCCGTGCAGGCTGAACTCTTCGATGGCGGCTTCGCGGATCGCGGACAGGATGCGCTGTCGGCTTTCCCTCACCGCGCGAACAGGCCGCGCAGGCGTGGAATTGTCGGCGCCGGGCTTGGCACGCGCCGGGGTTCTGGCAGCTGTCATGGTCCGGGATAGCGCTGGCCGGAAATGGCCGCGACGCGCTGAAAAGTGGGTTTTCATGATAGCAGGCGCGCCATTCTGGTGCATGCCACCCACCACTTTTCATAGCAGCTCAGCCCGGACGGCGCAGGGCTACTGCCTCGATTTCCACCAGAACGGGCGCGATCAGCCCGGAAATCACCGTGGAACGGGCCGGCGCCGTGGCCGCCGGGAAGCGCTGCGCATAGGCCTCGTTGAAACCGGGGTAGTCCGCGGCGTTGACGAGCCAGACCGTGGTCTTGACCACGTCGCCCAGGCCGCAGCCGGCGCGCTGCAGGATGGCCTCGATCAGGTCGATCGTGTAGTGGGTCTGGCTCGCGATGTCGTCACCGGCCGGCTGGCCGTTGCGCATGGGCACCTGCCCCGCGACAAAGACCAGCCGGTCGTCGGCGATCACGGCCGGCGAGATGGGTTGCACCTTGCCGGCCCGCTCTACCGGCGGGCCCACGTGCCGAATGCCTGGGTTGTGGCTCATCGATGTTCAGTCTGGTTTCGCGCCGGATGCCTTGACGATGGCGGCCCACTTCTTCGTTTCCGATTCGATGAAGGCCTTGTAGTCGGCCGCGCTGCTGCCGCCGAGCTTGAAGCCGCGCGAGACGAAGTACTCCTGGATGTCCGGGCTGGCGAGCGCCGCGTTCACGTCCTTGTTGATCTTCTCGACCACGGCCGCGGGCGTGCCGGGTGGCGCGAACAGGCCTTGCCACGACAGCGCCTCGAAGCCGGGGTAGCCGCTCTCGGCCACGGTGGGCACGGTCGGGAACAGCGGGTGGCGTTCCTTCGAGGTCACGGCCAGCGGCACCAGCTTGCCGGCCTGAATCTGCGGCATCACCACCAGCACGTCGCCGAACATCAGGTCGATCTGGCCGCCCATGAGGTCGGTCAGTGCGCCCGCGCTGCCGCGGTAGGGAATGTGCAGGAACGACGCCTTGGTCGCGATCTTGAACATCTCGCCGGTGAGGTGCATCGAGGTGCCGCTGCCCGCCGAGCCGTAGGTGATGGACGCGGGTTTCGCGCGCGCCGCGGCCACGAGTTCCTGCAGGTTCTTCGCTGGCAGGGCCGGGTTCTTCACGATCAGCAGCGGCGCACTCACCACGGCAGTGACCGGCGTGAAACCCTTCACCATGTCGTAGGGCAGGTTGGGGTACAGCGCACCGGCAATGCCGTTGCTGCCCGTCACGCCCATCAGCAGCGTGTGGCCATCGGGTTCGGCCTTGGAGACATGGTCGGCCCCCACCGTGCCGCCCGCGCCCGCGCGGTTGTCGACGATCACCGTCTGCTTCCAGGTGACGGCGAGTTTTTCACCGAGCTTGCGCGCGAGCAGGTCGGTGCTGCCGCCGGGCGGGAAGGGCACGACGATGCGCACCACCTTGTTCGGGTACGACTGCGCGGCGGCGAGCGATGGCGCCAGCGCGGCGACGGCGAGGGACGCTGCGAGGCCGAGAGCGCCCAGCGTGCGTGAGGTGAAGGGGATGCGGTTCATGGTGTGTTGACTTTCAAGTGGGTTGGTTCTCCGGTGCAGCGCGTGTGTCCGCGGGTGCACCCCAAGCGCCTCCTCCGGCCGTTTCTATGACGAGCCTGTCCCCGGCCGACCACTCGGTGCGTGCCCTGGCGGGCAACACGTCGATGCGGCCATCGGCCCTTTCGATGCGGGCGGCCGACGGTGCGCCGTCGCCGCCGCCCTGGCTGCCGCGTGCGCGGCTGACATGGCGTTCGCCCCGGTAGGAGATGCTGCCCTGTCCTTCAAGCAATTCGTATACCCGTCGCACACCGTGACCACCCTGGAAGCGGCCCATGCCACCCGAGCCTTCGCGGATGGCGTAGGTGTTCACGCGCACGGGCGCTTCGGATTCGATCACCTCCACCGGTGTGTTGCGTGCATTGCCCACGTCGGTGGAAATGCCGCTCGTGCCATCGGCCTGTGCGCTCGCGCCAGCGCCGCTGGCGATGATCTCGGTGAGCAGCCATCGCTGGCCGCTGGCGCTGGTGCCGCCGAGCGACAGCACGGTGGCCACGCCCGCGTTGGACGCCAGTGGTTCGCGCGAAGCACCAAGCGACCACGCGCTCAGCATCGCGTTGCACGCGAGCTTCAGCGTGGCGGTGCGCGCGTTCACCGCGGCGGGCAGGCTGGGGTTGACCACGCTGCCTTCGGGCAGCACCCAGGTGGCGGGTGCCAGGCAGCCCGCGTTGTTCGGTGCCTGCGGTGCGAGCGAGCGCATGAAGAAAAGAATGGCCGACATCATGCTCGAGGGCGATGCGTTCACCGGCCCGCGCGTCTGCGCGGAAGAACCCGTGAAGTCGATCGTGAGCGCGTCGCCCTGCTTGCGCAGGCTCACCGCGATGCGCACCGGCGTGTCGGTGATGCCGTCGCCATCGAGCTGGTCTTCCCATTGCCACGAGCCATCGGGCACCTGGCGCAGCGCGTCGCGCGTCATGTGTTCCGACTGCGCGAGCAGCGCATCGCACACGGCTTCGAAAGCCACGCCGGTGCGCGCGCGGAGCGCCGCGGTTTCGCTGGCCCCGAGGCTCACGGCAGACCACTGCGCATTCAGGTCGCCCAGCAGGTTGTCGGGTGTGCGGCTGTTGGCGGTGAGCAGGGTCTCGACGTTGCGGTCGATCTCGCCGCCCGCGCGCCAGCGCACCGGTGGAATGCGCAGCCCTTCCTGGTGGATGTCGGTCGCGTTCGGCGGAATCGAACCGGGCGCCATGCCGCCCACGTCCTGGTGGTGCAGGATCGCGGCGGCCAGCGCGATGGTGACGCCACCGCTCACGATGGGCCGCACCACGATCAGGTCGGGCAGGTGCGTGCCGCCCGACCACGGGTCGTTCATCAGGTACGCATCGCCGTCGGCCATCTGCTGCGCGGGAAAACGCTGCAGCACGCCAGCGATGGCCGGGATCAGCGAGCCCAGCAGCAGTGGCAGCGAGCGGGCCTGCGCGAGCAGGCGGCCGTCGGGCAGGAACACGGCGGCCGCGCAGTCACCGCCCTCGCGCGCGATGGACGAATAGGCCGCGCGCATCATGCGGCTCTGCATGCGATCGACGATGCCCTGCAGCGCCAGCCGCACGGGCTCCATGAGGATGAGGTGTTCGTTCACGCCGTGGCCTCCTGCGCGTGGTGCCGGCTCAGCAGCAGCGAGCCATCGGCCTCCTGTGTCCAGCGCCAGCCGGCCGGCACCCACACCGTGGTGGTGGTGGCGAACAGGGCTTGCGGTCCTTCGCCTTCGGGGGCGCAGCCCGCCCACAGCGCAGGGTCGGGCCGCAGGTGGTGGGCGTCGATGCCGGGTTGGGGCACGGCCTGTTCGAACACGCCGCGCAGCAGGCCCACCACGGCGTCGCTGCGCGCGGGCATCTGGCCGCGCAGGGCTTCGTAGCGCGCGGCAAAGCGCGCCTGCAGCGTGGGCAGGTCGTCGTCGGGGAACCAGGTCACCTCGACCGGGCTGCCCTGTCCCTTGAGCAGGATTTCCAGGCTCCAGCGGACCACGTCGTCATCGGGCGCGGGCTGGAGTTCGTTGCGCATCGCCGTGAGCACGGTCATGCCGTCCGCGGTGAGTGGCAATGCGCAGGCTTTCTCCACCGTGCGGGTAGGGGCGGATGCCAGCAGGCCAAGCGCGGCCACCACGCCGGCGTTCGCGATCACGCGCACGCGCGCCACGCCCGCAAGCTCGGCCACCTCGGCCACGTGCTGCGCACCGCCACCGCCAGCGGCGACGAGCAGGCAGTCGGCGGGGTGGATGTCGCGCTGGAAGGCGCGCATCTTCACGCTCTCGGCCATGGCGGTGGCGGCCGTGGCCACGATGGCGCGCGCGGCGTCGGGCACGGCAATGCCGAGGGGCTGCGCCACGTCACGCGCCACCGCGGCCTCCGAGAGGGACACGTCGAGCGTCACGCCGCCGGAGAGTTGCCGTGGCAGGCGGCCCAGCAGCAGCAGCGCGTCGGTCAGCGTCGCGTTCTTGCCGCCGAGTCCGTAGGCCGCCGGCCCGGGCCAAGCGCCTTGCGAGAGCGGGCCCAGGCGCAGGCCACCGCCGGCGTTCACGCTGGCCAGGCTGCCGCCGCCGATGGACAACGACTCCACGTCCGCGCAGCGCAGGCGCAGGCTGAGGTCGCCGCAGAGCAGCGTGTCGGTGAAGAGCGGGCGGCCCGATTCGAGGATGCCGATGTCGGTGCTGGTGCCGCCGACATCGATGGACATCACCACCTGGGCGGCATCGCCTTCAGGCAGGCTGGCGGCGACACCCTGCAGCGCGGCGCAGGGGCCCGACATGGCCAGGCCGATCGGGCGCGCCACGGCGTCCAGCCAGGGCGCGATGCCGCCTTCGGATCGCATCAGCGCGGGCGGTGGCAGGCCGCGTTCGGCCAGCGCGCCACCCAGCGTCTGCAGGTACTGCTGCACCATCGGCTTGCTGTAGGCGTCGAAAGCGGTGGCGAGAAAACGCTCGAACTCGCGCGGCT